>Ga0181346_1000152_pt1 | contig 28178 bp, 43 predicted proteins | sample Su13VDMM15DN_FD_130100 | JGI IMG/M metagenome (GOLD analysis project Ga0181346, IMG submission 130100) | Freshwater viral communities from Lake Michigan, USA - Su13.VD.MM15.D.N | ecosystem: Environmental > Aquatic > Freshwater > Lake | place: USA: Michigan | collected 2013-07-15 | reverse complement strand
TTTTGATATATCTTTGTCTTATGAAACAGGAAACACTATCACTTAATCTTCGTCATGTTGCTCAAATTGTGAGACGAAATATGATTACAAAAGTTGTACCATGTGGTAAAGAGTATTCCCGAAAAAGACTTAAGAAGGTTGATATCTACCAAGATTAGAATTATATTTAGATAAAAAAGTTATGCTGTCATATATTGGAGGTAAGAGTAAGATAGGTAAGTGGATTGTCCCATTCTACCCAACAGATATGGAAACGTATGTTGAAACGTTTGGTGGTATGTTTTGGTGTTTCTTCAATATGGATTTGAAGTTATATCCTAATTTGAAAAGAGTTGTTTATAACGACTTCAATCCTTTGAACTACAACTTGTTTGTGTGTCTTCAGAACCCTGAAGTTCTGTTATCTGCGGTGAATAGAATCCCTTGTCAACAAAAGGGAGAAGAGGTTACACCAACGGTATACAAAGAACAGTTCAATACCTTTCAAAAGGAAATCTTTTCTGAAGGTTTCACAATCAATTATCCTGATTATGATGTTGCCGCTAAATATGCTTATGTCCTGACTCAAGTGTTTAGTGGGTCAAAACCTGAAACAAGTTCATTCATTGATTTGAAGGGTAAGTATAAGTCAAAGTATCTTACGTTCAGAGACAAGTTGTCTAAACCTGATTGGGTGGAACACTTCAAAAGAATATCACATTTTAGATTGGGTGATTTTGAAGATGTTATTAAAGAGTTTGATAGTCCGACAACATATTTTTATGTTGACCCACCGTATTATAGGACTGAAAACTATTACTCAAATCACGATTTTGACAGTACTGACCATGAAAGATTGGCAAACGTGTTGAAAAATATACAAGGAAAGTTTTCGTTATCTTATTATGATTTTGTACTTTTGCGAGAGTGGTTTTCAGAAGAGGAATATAAGTGGGAGAAAAAAGAATTTGCTAAAGCCGCAGCGGCAAAGAAAGGAAAGACCCAAAATATGGGTGAGGAGTTATTAATTATGAATTATTTTTAATTTTTTTGATATTTATAAAGAAAAAAACAATGAGAGGATTTACACAACTTTTATCAAATTTAATTTTAGAGAACTCAAGATTTCAAATTTTATATGACAAATTAGTTAAACCATCGGCTAAACCTGCTCAAGGTGCTGCAGGTAGAAGAGCTAAAGGTATTATGGATTTTGAAACTTTAAAGGCAATTATATTTGCTGACCCTACGACAAGAATACCTGAAGGATTGGGTGATATTGATGAAATCAGTATTCAGGATATGGATAAAGTTAAAGTTGGTAAGTACACTCAGTGGTTACTGAAAAATTTTGTATCGGCACCAATGACTGATGAAAATCTCAGAATTGAAGTTGGTTCACCAGAATATAAAAAAAGAGTTAAAGAATACCAACGTCTTTTCTTGGAAGACCTTCATAAAACAACTGATGATTTAAAAAAATACGAAAGATTTAAAAATCAATTACCTCAAGATAAGAGGGATATTAATAAAATCACAGTTAGTGAATTATTTGATTTAGTTAAAGATTTTAAACTTGAAAAAGTTAAAGCGTCTAAAGAGGAAAAAGAAAACGCTAAAATTTCTTATGAATATCCTGGTAGTGAAATTATTTTCAGAGGTCCAAAGTGGACTTTGATTAAAATTGAAGATAAAAGTGAGTTAGGAAAAAATGCGGCGATATTCTTTGGAGGTTATCAAGATGGTGATAACGATGAATCAAGATGGTGTACTTCAGGACCTGGATTGACGTTCTTCAATGGTTATATTAAAGACGGTCCTCTTTATGTTGTGTTACCAAATGATGATAATGGACAAGTTGGAAAAAGAACTGGATTACCTAAAGAAAGATATCAATTCCATTTCCCATCAAGTCAGTTTATGGATAGAGAAGATAGACATGTAAATTTGACTGAACTTTTAAATGGACCGATGAATGAACTTAAAGAAAGTTTTAAACCTGAATTCGCTAAAGGATTGGTTACTAAAGGTGGTGATAAAGTTGAAATTAACTATCCTAACGATTCGGCAGGTAAATTTGTCGCTCTTTATGGATTTGATGAACTTTTTGAATCTATGCCAAAAACGATACAACATTTATTAATTAACAATAAATCTAAAGAAAATATTGCGATAGACGTTCCTGAAAGTTTGGGTCAGTTTACTAACTTACAAGCATTGATGTTACAAAATATTGTTAGAACTTTACCTGAGTCAATCGGTAACTTGAAAGGACTTAACTTCTTAGCGTTACCATCTAATTCTAATCTACAGAGTTTACCGGCATCTATTGTTAATTTAGAGAATTTAGCATTTATTAATTTAAAAGATAGTAACCCGAATATTGAAATACCTGATGTGTTGAAAGAAAAATTAAGTGATGAGGGTGGTGGATTTTATTATGTGATTTAATTTTGTTATTTTTGTAAAAAATAATATTATGAAATACATTGAAGTTGACATTTATATGAACCAATTGGTTTCTTTCTTTGAAAAGAATCCTAATGATTTAATATTATTAATTGGGGAACTTCAAAAGGATGATTTTTACAAAAAGGTTAAAGAAACTTGTATTAAAAATTTTAAAGAAAACAGTGAAGTTATTCCGACACAAAAACAACTAATAGATATTGTTGTTGAGTTGAAACAAGGACCGGTGTCAACATACGAAATGAAATCCATTAATCAGGCATTCCAAAAAACAAAATTTGGAATTTTATGTCTAAATTAATTTTGAAAATCTAAAAAAAAATCTTATTTTTGTGGGACTTAAAGTCCCATTTTTTATGACCACAATTTTTGAAAAAATTTACCGAAACTATTATACTTCATTGTACCATAATTACAGTAGTATTGATACTGTATTACCTCTCACTCCGTATAGGTTAAAATCTTCATGGACATTAAATAAAGAAGATAATACAGAAGAAGCGTTTGAAAAAAATTATGGTAATCTGTGTTCAGAAGTTTTATTAAAAAGAATTATCATCAAGTTAGAAAAAAATGATGATAAGATTTCTATGAAGTTATTTTACTACGTAAACTCAAGAAGAGTTGGGAAAAAATTCTTTAGGAAAAGTACAATGTGTAAGTATGTGACCTATAACTTAAAAACTAATATCTTATATCATGGTGAAATTACAAACTATCACCTTAAAAGAAAGTGTTACAAAAAAGTAAGAACATCTAATTTTAGTGATTCCCCCATCCAAAAATTCATAGGTTTTTTTAATACTTTAACTTACGGTTTGGCGGAATATAATCTGTTCACTAAAGATGATATTTTCAATCTTTTTAATTTATTCCTACAGAACATACCAGGATTAGAGAATTATATGAATATTAATAGTCAGGACCGTCTATATAAATTTATTTTAGATAAAAGAGGGGTTAAACTACCAAACAACTGGTTATCGTTTAAAGATTCTCCAATACAGCCTAAAAAAGTTGACTATAAAAAAAACGATTTCAAATACATTGATGCCCTAATGAATATACATAACTTGAGTGGGGATAAAATAAGAAGGGTACTACATCAGGTTAATAGTTTTAATATTAATACTTGGAATTCAGTAGCTTCTCTTTTTGGATTAGATTATTTGAAAACTAAAAATGATAATTTTATAAAAGAAATTTTTGAAACAAGTTATTTCCAACATTCTGAATATTTTTTACCTGAACTTTTTACTAAAAAAGAACTGAATAATTCTTTTGAAATTTTCAAACAATCTCTACTTGGTGACATTGACCCTTTCACATTTTTTGACCACATAAGATTTTATGTTAAATTAAAAGGATATGGTGAAAAAATTAAATGGAGTAGTAGAACATATACTGAATTTAATGAAGAACATTTAATTTGGTCAGATTTATACTCATCTTATACTAAAGGAAAATTAAAAAGAATTTATGGTCAAAGTTTTATTGATTTGTTTGATACCAAAATTGTATTAGAGGATGATTATTTTCCTGTTATTTTACTAACTTCAACGGACTATAATAATGAATCTGCGGTACAATCCAATTGTGTTAGAACCTATGTTGACCGAGCAGCATCAGTAATCATATCTTTGAGAAAAGGTTCTAATACATCAGATGTTAGAGCAAGTATTGAATACTTAATTAATACTGATGATAACGAAAAAATTAAATTGAAAAGGATTCAGACGTTAGGTAAGTATAACTATCATTTAGATACAATTTGGAATGAACCAATCAAGATGTTAGATAAAATGGTTTCTAATTATTTAAAAACTAAAGTTTTTGATTTACCAAAGTTAGAAAAGGAAACTAAAAAAGGGATTTCCATATTTAATTCTGAGTTTGTAACTACGAATGAATATGCACCTGAAATGGGGTATTACTTAAAATGGGATAATAGTGATGTAAATAATAATTGCTTATTACCATACATTGATTTTTGATAGGAAAATATTAATTTTATATAATGAATCAAATACCTAAAAATTGTATAGAAAAATTTATTAAATCTTACAACAATTATCCATCAATTATAGAGTTAAAACTCAATAGTGAAGATATTGATAAGTTAATGAAGAATAAAACAGTTTTATGGTCTCATATGTCAATAATTGATAGTCCTATAGATATTTTATGTGATAAAAATCTTTTGGAAATTGATAGTAACGGTATTTATGTTTATATTGATAAACAATCCAATGATGAAAGTTTAGTTTATTTTTTGTTTCTACAAAACTATATTAATAATGTTAATTTTATCATCTCTAAACTAATAAAAAAAAATAATAAATAATATTTTTATGCTACTTAGTGGTATTTATAAATAAAACACCAATGAGCATAAAAAAAGGTAAAATATATAAAATTACAAATAAAAAAAATGGTTTAGTTTATATTGGTTGTACAATTAATTCTTTAAAACAAAGATTTCATGAGCATCTTTATAGATGTTTTAAAACTGATTATAAATCAAAATTGTATAACTCAATAAAAAAATATGGTCAAGAAAATTTTACTATAGAGTTAATTAAAGAATGTGATTTAAATATTATATATAAAACGGAAAAAAAATATATAGAACAATATGATTCATATAACAATGGGTTAAATTCTACATTTGGAGGTGAAGGGTGTTTAGGATATATACATTCTCCTGAAATAAGAGTTAAAATATCTGATGGTATTAAAAATGGTAATTCCCATAAAGGTAAAACATATAAAGAGTTATATGGGAATAATGCAGACGAACAAAAAGAAAAAAGACGATTATCTGTTACAAAAAGTTGGGGTCTAATAACGGATAATAAAAAGAAAGAACGAGTTAATAAAACTAAAGAAACAATACGAAAAAATTCTAAATATGGTGTTGAATTAGTTAAAGAAATAAAACAAAAAATAAATGAAGGAACTACAATAAAAGAATTAAAAAAGACCTATCCACAAGTATATGGAAATTTTTTTTATGATTTAAAAAATGGTAGAAGGTGGTCTGATTTATAAATAAAATTTAAAATAAAATTATGGAAATTACACAAGAAAAATTACAAGAAAAAATTAATAATGGTGAGAAATTAGTTGTTGACTTCTATACGGATTGGTGCAACCCCTGTAAAATAATGAAACCAATATTTGAAAAAGTTTCAGAACAATTTATGGGTGAAAATTTAAAAGTTCAGTTATACACTATGAATGTTGAAAAAAATAAAGACATTGCAAGAAAATATGGGATTAGAAGTGTCCCAACAGTTAAATCGTTTGATGCAGGTAAAGAAGTATCTAACAATGTTGGAATGTTACAAGAATCTCAAATTAAAGAATTAGTTAACAATTTAATCAATGGATAATATTGTTATTTTATTTACAATGGATGGTTGTCCTTTCTGTCAAATCATGAAAGACAAACTTAAAGAGTCTGATATAGAATATCATGAAAGAGATATTGATGAGAATGAAGAAGAATATTCTTTATTTTCAGAAGTAAGTGGAAGTGATTTTGTTCCGGCGTTTATGATAATAAGTGACCCTGAAAACTCACCAAGTGCTAAGTTATTTGCTCCTGAAAAAGATTTTTTTGACTTAGATGAAGGAGTAGAAATTATTAAGGAACATTTAAACAAAGGTTAATGAAATTAAGTTTTAAAAAGAATGGTGTGGTCAATGAACCATTAATTCATTGGTCTCTTGATGATGATAACATTGTTGTCATCTATCAAGGTAGTAGAGGGGGTAATCCTGAATTGGATTATATTATTAAGTATAAGTCACCTGGAAAAAGATTGAGAGCTCCTTCCCACACTCATTGGATTGTTGATTTAATTGTTAAATCTCAATTTTCTGATGGTAGGGTTTGTTCTTTTATATCTGAATGGATTGAACTTTATGATAAGATTGAACCTTTTAAAACACAAGAAGAAAGAAACACATATCAACTAATCTATACAGAATATTTCAAAGAAGAATATTTTGATTTAGATAACCTGAGTAGTTTTTCTGTGGAATTTTTATCTGTCCTCATGGAGTTGTTTATCAAATGTGAGAAACAAACACCAAATGCTTTCATGTTTAAAAACTTATTAAAATTAATGAAAGATTATTGTGATGGAACTAAAGATTTTTATCAGGTAATATCTTATTCAAAGAGAGTTTAGAATAAATTTAGTTCACTGAAGTCTTTTAAATTAACCCAATTGGATTTTTCTAATTGGGTTTCTATTTGAATAGTATAATCAAAATCTGTTAAATTTTCATTTTTGAATTTATTGTAATTAAAATCAAAGATATCTAAAATCATGGATTTGATTTTTTCATTTGGGTAATAAGATGTTGAATCCATTTTTATATTCAAGTCACCAGTTTCTGTTAGTCCTGTTTGTGCCTTAAACCAAATTTTATCCGTACCTAATCTATTTAAAACTTGATATGATATGTTTTCAAAATAGTAATGACATATTCTACCCATCTTTAAACTATAACCGTATGGGAACTCCGATGTAACACTAATCGGTGAATTTACAGTGAACTCGTCAAATTTATGTGAATTAATGGAATGTGTTTCCAAAATTAATTTTTCCATATAATCTATTGATGACAAATCTTTCACATCGTTCTTCTCAATAAAATCAATTACCTTACTATTGAAAACAGGATAAACTGAATTATAAAATTCACCTGTATAATTAATTGGGATTAACTTCTGATTATATTCTAATAGGTCTATTATATTTAAACTTTTTATTTCTAATTCTTCAAAAACTTTTGAATTAGAATCAAAAAATGATTGTTTTAGTTCATTGATATCTAATAAACTTTCACGTTCTGTTTTACCTACAATAACGAAAAAACTATTATGACATGTCACTTCAACGAAACTTAAATTATTTTTATTTGGGTCAAGATGTGACACTATATAATCTGCCAATTTATTGACTAAACCTCTTATTGAATTTGGAACTATATATTTCATATTTTTATTTGAAATATAAAATAAAAAAAGGGGTTAGAAAACCCCATAATACTAATTTTAAAATAAAATAAAATTATCTTTTATTCTTGTAGTATTTTTCAATCATCTTATGTACAGAATCTTGTACATTCTCATTTGTGTTTTGAGGTCTAGCTGGTTGAGCCTGAGCTGGTTGAGCCGGCTGACTAGTGTTCTTATTTTTACATCCACAACCCATTGTAGTATAGTTTTAAAAGTTTATTTTATAATAATAAATATCTGAATAATCTTTTATTAGTCAATAAAATTGTTATTTTCTTAAAAAGAAATATTTATTAATATGAAATTTCTAATTAGAAGATTATTAAAAGAAGTTGAGGAAGAACGATATTATAGAATTAGCGCGTCAGAGTATGTTGAATTGATGAAACTCTCAGGTTATCACGGTAATGTTACAAAATTAAAAAAGTTCGGAGGTAAACCATTATTTATTATAGGTAGTGTTGTATTAAGTAACACACCTACTGATTCATTAGGTAATGTTGCAAAAATAGATGGGTCATTAGATATTTCACATACCAAAGTTTCCGATATATCAGGAATTGAAGTGAAAGGTCATATTTGGGATTCAGACACACCAATAGAACGTAAAAGAATTGCTGCGGAATTGAGAGAAAAATTGGCTGAAGTTGAACGAAGAAGACAATCAGGGGAATGGGATTTAAATTCTGAATCATTTGACTATGAAGGTATTAAAGCTAATGCATTATATCAGTATTTGCTTGATGATGGTGATGTTGAAGAACTGGATGAGGAGGAAAAAGAAAGATTATCTAACTTAAAAATTGAGTTGGATAAATTACAAGATGAATACAATAACGTTGAAGACCCTGAATTGGTTTCTGACTTATATGATAGGATTACTGATTTAGAGGGTGATATTGAAGGTTTAGAAAATGAGAATAGCGATGTCTATATTATTAGCCCATTAAAATGGAAAAATTATGGTTTATCTATGTTTGAAGTGGTAGGTATACCTGGATTAAAAGATAGAGAGTATAGTGTTGGTGATACTGATGAAATGGATAAGGCTCTTGATAGTTATGCGGATGATTATGTTAGAGATGTTGGTATTGAAAATTTCTCTGAATATATTTTAGAAGATTGTATTGATAAAGATTATTTAAGTAGCTATGTCAGAGATTGGTATGAAGATGATGTACAGCAAAATCCTGATGTTTATTTCAATGAAGATGACTTTGAATTGACTGATGAACAAGAACGTGAAAAAGAATTAATTGAAGCGGAGATTGAGGAATATGAAGAAAGACAAAGTAATTTAGATTTTGACACTGAAGTCCCTGAGGAATTTCATAGAATATATGACCAAATACAAGACCACATAGATTCATTACAAGAAAGATTGGAAGAGATTGTACCAAATACTGACGAACCAACCCAAGATATGGTTGATAGGGTTGTTGATGAAAGAATTGATGAGGCGACAAGTGAACCTATTAATTTTATTAAAAACTATGGGTTAGAAATTAAAAATTTTGTTGACTTAGATGACTTAGCTAAATATCTGGTTGATAGTGAGGGATATGAATTACTAAACAGTTATGATGGTTCAGTTGACAATGTTAGTTTGGACGATGAAACATATTATATAATGAGAATTAATTAAAATTATGAAACAAAATTTATTTGAAATAACACAAGAAGAGAAAAAAAGAATTATTTATCTTCATGAGAGAAGAACATCTCAACACTATCTTACTGAACAAATAACAACTGTTGAAACACAAACTATGATTGCCTGTGGTACAGGTGATTTACAGCAAGTTAAAACACTTAATGGTAAATCCGTAGTTGAAGTTGATAATGTTGCTCATACTATATGTGATAATTTGAAAAAAAAATATCCATATGAATATAAACAATATAGTCCAAATCATACAGATTCAAGAAGTGCTGTAAGTTCAAGAAAAGTACAACAAACCGCAGGTAAAAAGATAAAACAAACAGTAACAGATATTAATTATAAAAAGTTCCAAGGATTTTGTGCAACAAAAGGATTAATAAGTGGTTTTAGAACATGGTCACTAACAAATAGTCCTAAAATTCTTGAACAATTAAAAATTACTGATAAAACAACTGCTTGTGATATGAAATATTTCCAAGCGTGGTACGCAACTTTGAATCCTGCTCAAAAATTAGATAATAAGACATATGTTTATTTAGGTGAATATTTTAAAGTGTTCTATGATTCCGCTAAAACTAGAGAAGAAGCTTTAAAGGCTCCTGATATTAAAGCGGAGAAAGATACTAATACAAAGACAAAGTATGTTAATAAACACCAAGGTATTTGGATTGACGGACAATTGTATGATGCTGATGGTGAAACTGGAAAATTGAACATGGTTAAATTAGGTAAAGATGCTGAGAGTAGTAGTGATATTGAGGATTGGGTTAACTTGATATCTTTCGCTTTGGAATTCATTCCCGGTTTTGGAACTTTAGCATCCGCAATAGTTGATATTGCAACGGCTTTAGTTAATTTAGTTAAATCTTATTTTAATAGTGATATGGTTGACAAATCAGTTAATTTTTTGAAAGGTTCTGTTGGTCTAGCTATGGCGTTTGTTCCAGGTGCGGGTAATACGATAATGATTGGTGTGAAAAAAGCTTTAAGTTGGATATCTAATTGGTGGAAAACACTTCTTTTAAAAGTGACTAAGTTAGTACAAAAAGGTACTATAACAAAAACTCTTTCTGAGAAATTTTTAAAAGGTGAGTTATCTACAGTTTTAGGTGTAATTTGTACAATTTTAATGAAAAATGTTGGTAATTTTACAAAAAATTTTATAGAAAACTCATTAAAAGATGGGATAAATGGGGCAATCAATTTACTTAATGGATATATTGATTTTCCTGGAGTTCAAACTTTGATTGACATGTTAAGTTATTTTTTAGTTCCGATAAATGAGTTAATTAAATTTATGAACTCTTTTGGTTCAGAAATTGAAAAAATACCGACTAATTTATCACAAGTTTAGTTTTCTTTATAGTAATTTTTTCATATTTTTAATATATGAAAAAAAATTCAAATAATTTTGTCATGGATACGGATTGGATTTTTCAAGGAGAGATTGATTCAGAACAAAAAAATTATGTTTTATTGAGTTATTTTCAAAAATTGAATAAAGATTTGGAACAAATTAAAATGTATCCAATGTTCACAGAATTGTCATTACATTTAGGTAATCTACAAACTTTACTTAATAGAAATCAAATACTTTATATTGAGAAAAAATTGAAATCAAATGGTGATGAAATTTATTTATCAGATTTGAAAGTCAAAGATATTCCACAAATGACTGTTGAAGAGTTTGCGGAATATCAAAAAATTTTAAGGGATAGTCATACTAAAATATTTGACTACTTTAACATTGCTAAGTCTCTATGGTCTGTCGCTTATGATTCCATAGATATAAGAGTTAAAAGAAACCGTAAAAATTTATATATTAAAAATGGTTTTTTTTATTCTAAAATAAATGACCAATTCTATATTTGGACATACAAGATTAGTAAAATTCAAAAAACAATTAATCAAACAAAAATTACTACAAAACTTTTGTATAAAGGTGATTGTGACGATTTGACAATCACACAATTAATCTCTAAATTTTCTAAAACCTATAAAGATAAAAAAGAAAAAGATTATCCTATTTTTGAAATAATGTGTAATCAGATTTTCCCACTAAACGAAACTATGTTACCACTCTTCAAGAGAAAAGTTTCAACAATTATTAATCAGACAGTGAAGGATAGAAAATTACTTGAAAATGGGGTACAATAAAAAAATAAAAGTTATTGATAACAAAGTTATTGATTCATTAGAAAATAATTTTGAAAATTTTAAATTTTTACTTGGTTATGATAGTTTGTTATTTGAGAATATTGAAACACAAAAAAAATATATAGAATATGAAAAAAAATACTCAAACAAATAACTTTATCTTACAAAAATTAAGACAACCTGTTCACATAAGTTATATTGCTGAACAAATTGTTAACAAAAGTATTTTTGAAACTCAAGAGATTATCAATAACTTTGTTGAAGAAGGATTGGTGGTTGAAAGTGAATACGGTAAAGGGTATTACATGTTAAAAAAAACAAAATAAATGAAAAAAGAATGTGTATGTGGTGCTAACGTATTTTGTGAGTGTCCCCCACTAAAAATAGAGCAAGTAAATCACCCTCAACATTACGGAGGTGAAAACAATGTTTACGAAGCCATTAAGGTGATTGACGCTTGGGGATTAGATAATGACTTTTATTTGGGTAATGCTGTAAAATACCTTTCAAGGGCTGGTAAAAAAGATGATACAGTACAAGACCTGAAAAAAGCTATTTGGTATATTGAAAAGAAAATAGAAAAGTTAGAAAAATGATTATTACATATATTGTTACATCTTTGTTGTCTTGTGTTTTTTTTATAACTATACTTGTCATTGGGAGTAAGATAACGAGTAAATTACCTAATAGTGAGTTTGCTAATTTTTGGAGAAAACACATTATTGATGAAGCGCCTGACGATATAGATTTATAAAAATATGATAGAAAATTATTTAAACAAAATAACCACAGGTGATTGTATTGAGGTGATGAAAGGAATACCTGAAGGGTCTGTGGATTTGATTGTTACGTCTCCCCCCTATGGAGTTAATATTACTTATGATGTCCATGATGATGATATGGAAATTAGTGAGTATTTGGAGTTTACTCGTAAATGGATGACCGAGGCTTATAAGGTCCTGAAAGATGATGGAAGAATTGCTTTGAATATTCCATATGAGATTAACAGACAGGCTAAAGGTGGAAGAATTTTCTTTGTATCTGAAGTTTATCAGGTTATGAAAGAGATTGGATTTAAGTTCTTTGGTGTTGTTGACTTGGAAGAGGATAGTCCCCATAGAAGTAAAACAACTGCTTGGGGTAGTTGGATGAGTCCATCAAGTCCTTATATCTACAACCCAAAGGAATGTATTGTTTTGGCTTATAAGAAACACCACATTAAGAAAGTTAAGGGTGAACCACAATGGAAAGGAGAACCAACTGTAACTGAAGAGGGTAAGAACAAAATGGTTTATCAGGAAGAAGACAAACGAGATTTTATGGAATTGGTATTTGGACAGTGGAAATATTTAAATGATTCAAGACCAATGACCAAAGCAACATTCTCAATGGATATTCCAAAAAAGGCAATCAAGATATTGTCATATAAGAATGATATTATTTTGGACCCATTTGCTGGTTCGGGTACTAGTTGTGTGGCGGCGGAAATACTTGATAGACGATGGATAGGTATTGAGCTTTCTGAGAAATACTCTGAAATTGCAAGTAAACGAATCCAAGCATTTGTTGATGATAAACGACAACAAAAATTAGAATTTGAAAATGGGGGTCATTGACCTCCATTTTTGTTTTAATTGATATTTATTAATAAAAAACATGAAAAAGTTTATTATATCTGAAGAAGAAAAAAATCACATCAAAAAACTTTATTTGATTGAAAGTGATGAAAAATGTGAGAACGAAATGTATACTGTTTACGATGCAAAAAGTTTAGATGATACATTAACAAGTGAACAAAAAATTACAAAAGAAAAATTAGAATCTATAATTAGAAATAAAAAACCAAATAATTCAATTTCAGTACAACAATTTTGTAACGGTAAATATAAAATATCTTATTATGTTTCACTGGAAAAGGGTGATAAAATTGAATACACTCCGATTATTGACTAATGAAAAAAATACTTTCAGAATCTGGACTAAGAGATATCAATAAATTAGCAGCACGTTACCCAAAGGCGGAAATCTATTTTCACCAAGATTTGGATGGTGTGACAACTGCAATTGCAATGAAAGAATACTTGGAACAACATGGTATTCAAGTTGTCGGAGCTCATGTTATCCAATATGGTGATAAAGAATTTACCGTTAAAAAGAATGATGCTAGTGGAGACGTTATGCCTGTATTAGTTGACTTTGCTCACGGTAAACCAATGTTTGTAATACACACTGACCACCATGATAGACAAGCTGGTGCTGAAGATACTAAATCAACATCATTTAGACAATCAAGGTCTAATGTTGAAACCATCTCACAAATTGTTTCACCTAAAGAATTATTTCCATCTTCTGATATTCTATTAATCTCAACAGTTGATTCTGCGAACTTTGCGTCTCAAGATATTTCTGTTGATGATGTTATCTCTTATCTATTTTCTTTAGATAAGAACAAGTCATTACAACAAAATAAAATGGCTCTTGGTTTGGTGGCTAATAAACTTCTTTTGGCCTTTAAAAACAAACCAGGATTTTTAGAATCGTTGGTAATGAATTCAACTCCTTCTTTAATGAATATACTTCAGAACATTAAGAAGATTATGATTGAGAAGAAATATGCCACAATACCTGAATTGGAGAAAAACAAAAACTTATATATCTCAAGTATGAAAGGTAGTGATAAGGTAAATGTTGAGGATAATATTATTGTTCAGTATGGTGGAGGTAGTATGATGAAACCTGGTTCATATGACAGATATACTCCTTTCAAAAATAATCCTGATGCTGACTTTTTAGTTATTGCTTGGCCTATGGGATTGGTTCAGGCTTCTTGTAATCCATTTAAAAAAGAAAGAGAGTTGAAAGGTGTGAACTTGGGTGATATTGCTCAAGAGGTATTATCAAAATGGGAAACTCAACTAAAAGAAAAACAAATACCTTTATCAACAATCAAATGGATTTCAGAATCAAAAGGTATGACTCAAGAATCCGTTGGTTTTACGTTCAAAGATTTTGTTGCATTATATGGTAACAAGTTTAAATCTATGGATGATGGTAAAGAAATTTTAACACATATTGGTGAAATGATGGAAATACCGTTTACTGAACTTCCTGAAGAACATAAGGAAATGTTAGATGGTATTACTGTGAACGCTTGGGATTTGATTCAAGCTAACAGTGGTGGACACAAATGTATTACAAACATTTCAGGTTTAATGTATTTGGGTAGGTCTAAAAGACCACCAGGTGGTTCATATAAGTACAATCCTGAAAAAGATGATTCACCATATGTTAAATTCACAAAAATGATTCAGAACGAGTTAGTTAAGAAACTTAAAGAAAAGATTAAAGGTTCTTAAAATACGACTTTGTCACCTTCTTGAATTCCTAATCTGTAACAAGAACCTGCTTCTAATTCAAGAATCAAATCACCGTTCCCACAATAATTTTCACAAGGTGATTTTTTACAAGGTTTGCACGTGTGATGAATTTTGGTTATAGTATTATTTTCAATGAAAATGATATCCAAATCAATTACACAACTTTTCATCCAAAAACAATGAGGACCGTCATTCATAAAAAATAACATTCCATCAAATGAATTGTTAAATTTTTTATTCATCATCCCATGTTGAATGTCTTTTTTAGTAAAAACAGGTTTGACTTTAAATTCAATGTCTTTTATACTTATTGTCATAAACATAAATATTCATGGAAACAGAATTAATTAAAAGGTATGTAGGTGTTGTAGTAAAATGTGAAGACAAAGTATTACTTTGTAAACGAGCAAGTAATTCAGAACTACCTGGGTTTTGGTCTTTACCCGCAGGTAAGGTTGGTAAGATAGAAAACGCAATGTTAGGTGCTAAACGAGAATTTTTTGAAGAAACTAATATTTCTATTGATGATAAAGATATTGAACTTGTTGGTTTTATTAATAGAACTAACCGAGATGGTTCTAAAGTTAAAGGATTGATGTATGTTTTCATGATGAAAGTTGATGAAAAAATTTACCCTGATTTGGTTGGTGCGGAAGATGGTGACGAACATAGTGAATGTGGATATTTCGCATTAGATGAGTTGCCAGAACCTATGGATGAACAATTTAACAAATTATTAAAAAATATTTTAACAAAAATGTGACTTTTTCATAATTGTCATGTATTTATTTCTACAAACCCAGCACCCCTTTCTTACTCGTTGGTAAAAATTTAACCCTGATAATCATAAAAAATTGTCGGGGTTTTTTGATTTTAAAGGATTTTGTGTGTATATTTGTAAAAAAAACAACTATGACTACTATTACTCGTACAATCAAAATTGAACATGAAAAATTCGGAGTATTATTAAACGAAACTTTCATGGACGGCACACAGTTCAAAATATTTTTGAAAATGGTTCACGGTTGTATTGAATTGAAGAATGACTTATCTTTCTTCAACGGAGTTGATTTCCTTGTTTTCATACCGACTAAAATTCTACAAGAATGTATTGTAGTTACTTTTTCAGGAACAGAATATGGTTTAGCTGAACACATGAAAAGTAAGATTGAAGCATTAGTTACCAGATAATTGTTTCCTTATTTAGAAAAATAAGGTGGTGGACCAATCCAAATTGGGCTCAAAATGAAAGGGGAGTAATCCCCTTTTGCTTTTTGAAATATTTATAATAAAAAACTTATGAAAAATATTTTAGTTTCTGAAGAACAGTTAGAAATTTTAATGAAAAATTTAAAAGAAGAACATAAACAAGGTTCTTACATGGCGAAACAACAATTATTCACCATTGCTACTTTGGCTCATCAAATGTGGCAGATAATGGAGGAAGGTGACCAACTTGAAGATTGGATGGAATCAAAGATTGCTCAATCTGAACAAAGTATTATTTCAGTTGTTAAAAGTTATTTATACGATGAAGTTGTGGATAAGAATGGAGAGGTTGATGATGATAAAGGTATGGATAAATTAAATTTTAAGGATTTAGTTATAGGAAATTAATAAATTATTTTACAATTAGGAACCCTTTATGTATTATTCCATAAAGGGTTTTTTATATTAAAAATTAAGTGGAGAAGTATTCAAATGAGGAGGTAATTAAAATTAAAAGAATGGTTAAAACAAATATTAGAGAGATTTTAGTATTATCAGAATTAAAACTATTGAAATTTCAATACAATATATCACCTGATTTACTTGACCAAATCATTTTTACTGAAATGAGTGATGAACAAAGAAAATGGTCAGCCACAATTGCTACTGAAATACCTAGCTCTTCATCATCTATTGAAGAGGAGACAGCTTGGGATTTGTTTTTAACTGATAGTAAATTGTGTTTAGAAATAGAAGTTCTATTAAATAAATTAAAAATAGAATATGAAATAAATGATGTCTCTAATGTATTTTTTGATAATACAAAGAATTTTGACCCAGTTATGGTTGCCAATATCTATAATTATTTAGATGAGAAATACACGATTGATGACATTTTAGATAGGGTGAATGAGGTTGGATTAGATAATTTAAACGTTTTTGAAAAAGAATTTCTTAAAGCATATGGAAAAACCATTTAAAATTGAAAATAAAGTTTTTGTTGATGAGAGAGGTATATTTGCTCCATTGGCGATTGACTATTCACAAAGTGAAATTAAAGAACTTAACAAACAATGGATACAAAGTAATATTAGTATAAACCCGAAGAAGTATACTTTAAGAGGATTACACTTTCAATTAGGGGACTCATCACAATCAAAATTAGTTAAGGTAATTAATGGTTCAATATTGGATTTTGTTGTTGACATGAGAAGTAACTCTGAAGATTATAGAAAAGTTTATTTTTTTGAAATGAATCCTGGTGATGAAGTATTTGTTCCTAAAGATTTTGCACATGGGTTTATTACAAAAGAGGATAATACTGTGGTTCAATATTTGGTGGATAATGAATATCGTCCTGATAAAGAAGGATGTGTGTATTGGGGACATTTTGAGAGTGTTGTTATGAAAGTTTTGACTATATGTAAAAACATTGATAATATAACCATTTCTGAGAAAGACAAGGTAAATAAAAACTATGAAGGAATTAATTAATTACCATAAGAGTAATCCTATCAAGGTGAAACTACCATCAAATAATGATGGTGATTCATTTATAGATGTTTTTATTTATGACTATTTCAAAGTGAGAGAATCATTAAGGGTTGCGGATTATGAAGTTTATGTTAAAGTTGATGGTTTAAACAGATTCACTCATTTAACTAAACAAATTATTAAACATTATGTTTTAAAATCTTTAAACACACAATTAAAATTATTTTCACTTGATAGTTGTATTGTTGAATATAAAATAGAATTTAGTTGATATTTATTAATAAAAAAACATGGACAAAGTTTTAATGGAAATAAAGAAAAGAAACATTTTGAGCGAACAGTCAAAATCTGAAGGACAACCTCAATTGTATAAGTTATCTGAAAAAACAATTAAAATTTTTACAGATAGAATTAAAGACGAATACACTGCACATTATTTTTACAGAGCAGCATCTAATTGGTGTGATGATAGAAATTATAAGAAAGCGAGTGAATTCTTTCAAAAAGAAGCAGTCAATGAATTAGAACACTCTGAGAAAATTCAAAATTATATGACGGGATTCAATATCATCCCACAAATACCACAAGCTGAAACAAAACATTCTTTTGAGAGTTTGGTTGATGTTGTTTACGGAGCATATGAAATGGAACTGGCGTTAATGAAGGAATATAATAAGAATTCACAAGAGTTATTCACTGAAGATATTACAAGTTTTGATTTCTTAACTGAATTTAGAGAGATACAAAAAGGTGCGATTGTTGAGTATAACGATTTAATAAACGCAATAGATTTAATTGATAAAACTAATAAATTTGAAGTATTGTATTTTGAACAAACATATTTCTAATTTAGATTTTTAAATATAAAACCCTCATTATGAGGGTTTTTTTGTTTAAAATATATTTATATGATATGGATAATTTAATTAAGAAAATATTACGGGAAGAACTTGGTAAATCGGCATTAAATAAAATGGAAATCAACATGTTTAAACACTTAAATTCCAATAAGAAAAATTTAAGCACTAAAGCTAAAATGATTGATTTTATTAAAACAATGATGCCAATTTTTAGTAGACCTGAAAGTGATGCTTTGTATTATTATGAATTATATACTGCAAACTATAGACCTGAAGGTGATTATGAAAATATAACTAGCGATAATATAGTAAATTTTAAAAATTTTAAACAAAGAAAAATATCTAATATTAACGGGTATATATATGTTGCTGCTAAAATACCATTTAAAGGTAGTAATGTTGAAGGATATTGGGAAACAAATGATGTGAACAAATGGATTTATATTGTGAAATCTTATGGTTGGTATCCTATCTTTGCATTCATTGATAACGTATGGTATGAAGTGAATGAGAGTTATTCATCAAGTACTTCAAAGCAAATGCGTAATGTTAGACCTAATCATTATAATTCAGATTTAAATACAGAAACGGTGATTGTTTCTCAAAAAGATATAAGAAAATTGATTGACGGAAAGGTAATTTCGGATGTTGAGTCTGAAAGAATTAATGATTTTTTGGAACACCCAAAATTAGGGGATATTAAAAAACTTACATTAAAAAAAATAAATGATTGGGAAAATGATAAATCTTATAATGTTAAGTTCTCAGTGAATGACATTAGACAGAATGAAAGAAACATTGAAATTAATGTTAATGTTATTTCTGTAAAAGATTTAGGTGATAAGACAAGTTATAAGTTTAATGAATTAGATGAAACAGTTAAGGAGAAAGTTATTAGAGGTTTAAAAAACACAATAATTAGTACAGCTCCTGATTTCTTAAATTCTAAAAATACTATTATTAATATCCAATAATTTATGGAATTTAAACCCAATTTTAAAAAATCATTATATTCTTTTATATCGTTATTTTTAAATGAATATGATTTGAAGTTTAAAGTTTATGAAGAATCAGAAACTCCATTACTTGTTATTGTTCTTGACGTTGCAAAAATAGATAAAAACAGTGGGAGTTATGATGAAAATTATCACAATAAAATTTTTCGTAATTACTATCAGACGAGTGGTATGTCAAGATTTGTGTGGAACTTTTTGTCAAAATATGATGAATTATTAATTGATATTAAAAATTATTTTAATATTGATTTTAGTTTGGATTATGAATTTGTGAACTATGATTATTTAGATAAGATAGAAAATGATATCAATGAAAAATTAAAACAAAGTGAATACCCAAATGTTAAAGCAGAATTCACTAACGAATCAAAAAGCCCGATTATTTTCTTAAGATTTAAAAGTTTGGAAAAAAGTCGTTCAGATGAATTTAGAGAATCATTAAATGAAATTTTACCTGGGCTAATTCTTAAAGATAATTACTCTGTTAGTATTAATATAAAGAGGTAACTTGTTTTTTAAAATTCAAAATAAAGCACAGTTCCTAACGACATAAGTTCTGAGATATTTTCTTCAACGTATAAGTCAATTACTTCTTCATCTAAATGTAATATAAACTTCCCTTGAGAACCTTCATTAATTTCCCATCCAGCTAAAGTGTTATTTAACAATTCGTATAAAATATCCGAAACATGATTAGAGATTGGAGTATTTGTTTCATTTAAAAAATCGTCAATATAACCTGAATCTCCACCACCATTGAAATAAATTGTATATTCATTTATTTCATTATTTGGTAATGTATTTATAAAGTCTTCCAAATGTTCTAATAAATTATTTGGAATATCATCAAAAGTTAATGAATTAGTTATTTCATTAGATGATAAACTATTCTCATATAATGTGACTTTAACTTTTCGTTCTTTACAATCAATATTCCAAAGTAAACTACCATAATCTTCACACGTTGCGTCAAAATATAAATCAGGTAATGATGAGAGTTCCTCAATTAATTCTTTAATGGAATCATATAAATCAATTCTGGTATTATCACCATAACCAAAGTCTGGTACATAATCATATTCCACATTACAATCCTGTAAACTTAAATCAATAGTTATTTCACCTGCTCCATGAGATTGGACATAATATGAAAACAGTTGTAATGTTTTTATTTGTTCGGGTGTTAGATTAATTTTTTCCATATAAATAAATATATTAGTCAATACTAATATCTAAAGTTCTTAACATCCACATTGGTTTTTCTTTTTTCTCTAAAGCTTCTACCCATTCTTTAGCACTTGGAATGTAATTATAACAATCTTCTTTTACATGTTGTTCTCCGACATATCTGGTGTAAACTATTTTCCCGTCACTATTAGTGAACATAGGACCAAAAATCTTCTCCATTTCAAAGATACCCTCAGAGTGATGTCTAAACATTCTATGCATTGAATGACCATACCAAGATTTAGTTTCATCAAACCAATTATGAATGTGGATATATTCTTCCCAAGTCCCACCAAATTTTTTAGCTGAACTTTTTGAGTGAACAATAGGATGTGCCATTATAGATTGTTATTTAATATCAATAGTCCCAATTAACGTATATGTAAATACTACAGGTTAGACTTGTTCTTTTGTCCAACTCATGTTATATTTGTCTATTGATAAGTATTTATAATATATCAAAATGACGTACGCAGAATATCTTAAAACCCACCTTGCAAAAGTTTTACCAAAAGCTTTAAAATCTTTTGAAGATAAGAACGGATTCACATTACCTGAATTTTCAATAGATGAAATTTTTGCGTTACCAAAATCAAGTTATTTTACCAAGAACATTATTAGATTTGGTAATGTTATGATGACCGTTTCTGTTAAAGAAAAAGATAACAGAATGGGTAGGTTAAAAAAGTTTTTGGAAAGAATTTTAGAAGGTGTTTTAGGTTCTTTAGATTATGAATATGAAGGTATTTATATTGATTTTGTAAAAACAAAAAAAGCCGATGAAGAGTTTGATTTACTTCCACAGGTAAGTTACTTGTTCAAGGTATATAAACCAAAATGGGTTGAAAATTATTCAGTTGAAGAAACAAAAACTGATGATACTACTTTTTTTGATTTTTATATTCAGGTTGACCCAACTGATTGGGATGATAGAAAAACAAATTTAGAATCTATTAATCAAGGAGAAGACCTTGAAACACTTTTTGAGAAAAAATTAATTGGTTATTATTGGCATCAGTTAAGTGATATCTTTGATAATAAAATTGATAAATTTATTAATATAGATGGTGACAAATTTTACGGTTATAAATTTATAATTGAAAGGTCTAACGTTGGTACCATAGAGGAGTCAAAACATACTGACGAGAAAGAATCAAAAAAGTTAGAGAAAAATTTAATTGTATTCTTTAAGGAAGAATTACCAAATGTATTGGATTTTGAATTAACCAAACTAATCAAAAATGAAAAATCAGATTTGGTAATTTTAAAAGGTGATTTAAAAATAAAATCTAATGTTGAGAGTTCTGATAAAAAACTTTATCAAATATTAAAATCTGATAAACTCAAAGACATCATTAAAAATATTAAATTAATTTATAAGACGATAAGCCCGAAGGATTTTAATTTAAACGTTGATATTGATGTTAAATATTCTACAAGGGGTAAGTTAACAGAACAATTAACTAATGGGAATTTAGGTAATCTAATTAAGTCATACGACAATATTAAAATAACTGGTGATACTATGGAATTAGGTTTAGGTAATTTAAATTTACAAAAACCTGATGACTTTATAAAATTTTTAACTAATAGTCCTTTAAAATTAAATGTTTATAATATTAATAGTGAAGGGTATAACTTTAATATTTATCCTGTTTCTTTAACTCATAATAATTTTAAAATTAGCTTTGAACCATTAGCTCCTAACAAATTACTTTTAGTCACTTTTAAAAAACAATTTGGAAGTAAAAAAAAAGTGAATGAATCTAAAGAAAGGGAGGTTTATTTAATAAATAAATTAATAGACCCTGAAAAAGAGTATACTCATTCTGATTCTTTTTATAATTCTTATGATGACGTTAGTTTTGATGTTATGATACATTACAAAATTAAATTAATGGATGTCTATAAGAATGAATCTGATATGGGTTATTCAGTGAAATTATTGGTTGATACCCAACGTATATTAGTTGGTATAGAAAGAGATGATACATGGGAATCTATGGAAAAAGATGATATACCATCTTGGATTTTTGATAATATTCAAGATGAAATTATTGATAAATTTGATAATTTCCTACCTTCAGTATATGTTAACGATATAGAATACGTTTAGAGTATTCTACCTGATGAATCAAGATAAAATGAAACTTCTCCTAAATCAGTTATTTCATCAAAAACATAATCACCAGTACTGACTTCTTCACCTACTAAATCAGACCTTTCATCGTTTGACGTGGAAATTAAACATTTCTTATTGTCCATTATTTCATGGATGACAGTATCTTCAAGTGTTGAATATTGTGGAACGTAAGTTAGTTCGTTAAAAAGTTTTTCATCGTAAGAAATTACATTATAAGTAATTACTTCATAAAAATCACCATGTCTAACATATCCATCACCGTCACATTTGTCACACTCTACATCACCTGAGCCACCACAGTCAGAGCATTCAATTTTACCACCACCTTGACATTCGCTACAAGTTTCACCTTGTTCATCTTCTCCTTCACCATAACATGTATCACAATCTATTTCACCATTACCATCGCAGCTATAACATTCAACTTTACCTGAACCGTAACATGAATCACATTCTGTTTCAGGGTCATCATCTACAACCTCTAGAATTTCTGAGTGAAACATTTTGAGTTTTAACATGTCATATAATTTTGATAAATCATCTTCACTTGAAGATACTAAAAAAATAAAAATTACATAATTTTCAGAATCTAATATTTTGCTGAGTGGGGTTCCGTAAAATTCAGAATCAGTTACGATTTTATTATATACAGATGTAGAACTTTCACCCCCAAAATTTTTTTTATATTTTTGAACTAACCTTAATACTTTCTCTTTCATTTGAAAAGTTATTTAATATAAATATAAATCATTTTATATTTATTAGTATGCAAGATTTAAAAAAAGGTGACATTATTTTAATTAAAGGGTTTAAAGACCCGGCTAATGTTAATTTTTATTGTCATATGCACTTTAAAGATTTAATTGGTTTGCCGACAAGAGTTAGTGTTGCTTTTAATAGTTTTTATGTTAGTCATCCTAATTTAGATAGCGTTCCCCTTAATGAATGTGTTGAATTTGATATTTTGGAATCTACTGATGAGATTTCACACCAAGAGTTTAAATCAAAACAAAAGTTATATCAACAAATGATGGGTGGACAAACAAAACCCGTAAAAAACTTAGATAAATTAAAGAACTTTTTTTTAAAGAAAAATATAAATGAAAGTAACGTTGAATCTTTAACACCAAAACAAAAAAAATTAATTAATCTTGTTGATAAATTAGAAAATGGTGAATTGTCTTTAAATGATTTAAATAATTTAATTGGAGGGACAGAGTTATTAATCAAGAAAATGAATGAGGAAGGTATAATATCATACATTAATCCGTTTGATGATATATGGGATGATTATAGAAATGATGTATTATATGCTTTTTATATGAATGACCCAAGTTTTATTTGGAAGGTGGTGGATGAATATTTATCAAATGATGTAACTAAAGTTGGTGATGATTATTATTATGACGTATCAAATTGGCCGGATGAGTTTGCTTCATTATTTAATACGGGTAGAAATGATATAAGGGAATCCACAATTTCTGAAATATTAAGTGGTGACTATGATATGGATATGTGGGATGTTACTGATGATGAATATAGAGATGTCTACGAAGAATTAATTCCTGAAAAAAAACAATTGGTTGATAATAGAATTCGTGAAGATTTAAAAAAAATGAAGACAATTGACGCTATTAGTGATTTGTTAGAGGAGATTGCACAAGAACAAGGTAGAGATGATGTTGAATTAACTGATGAGGTAATAAATCGTTTATTTGATGATGAGGAAACAATGGTATTTCTTATCAACACAGGATTACCTGATATTCGTAGTTATTTATACAGTGTATATTCGGGTTGTTATACCGGGACATTATCTAATGAATGGTATGACTCATTATGGGGTGAATTAGAAGGATTTGCAATTGATACTTTAGAAGGTCGTGATGATTATAGTTACAAAGTAAAAGGATATGATGGTACTGAAAAAGTAAAATACGCAACAAGATTTAAAGCGACAAACTTAATATACCGAGTAGTATCTGATTTTATAGTAAGTAAAAAAGACTCCACCTGGAATGATGATACCATTGCATATTGGGGAAGTTATTTAGGACTTTTAAAACAACTAATATATGATGGTGACTATAGTGAATTAAGTGTCCCTCGTTTAGATGATTACCCTGATTCAAGTAAAGTTAGTAAATGTGTTAATGAGAATATTGGTGATTACTTTTAATTAGGTACAATTTGGACAGCTTCTAATCCATATGTCTTATTCAACCAATTTAATAGATTTGTTTGTATTATTTTTTCATTAAAAAGTGATGACAAATCATCGTAAAGATAAGTATCCATTTCAATCATAGGAAATTCATCTTCTTGGTAAACATCTTCGTATTCGTAAGATTCTAAATCAGGATAGTATGTAAACACCCATCCTGATATAAATTCATCTTCTTCATAATTTTCATGGGCTTGCCAGTAATCAGTCCCTAAACCGTTGTAAGTGTTGTCAACAGACCTAAGATTTGATAATTTATCATTCTTTTCAAAATAATCATCAATAAATGAATTTAATTTATTTTCAGATATTATATAATTCATATATATAAATACGTATGAATGAAATAAATTTAACAAGGTTAAGAAAAATATACATTAATAAACAATATACATTTAAAGATGAGTTTGTGGATTGTGTTTATAAAATAACTAAAATTAAATTGAATAAACAATTTCAGACATCAATAATTATTGACATTAAGATTGAAAAATTTAATTATCTAACAAGAGGTGAGTATACTGTTGGTAAAGATGGAATGAGTAGAAAATCTAAGATATCTGCAAGACGTTATATTTTACCATATATCACTAACAACTTCAAATTATTAACTGATATGGTTAATGAAAATTGCTGGGTTAATCTTGATAGAATTTATTGGGTTTGAAATTCTTTAAAAAAGGACGGGGTTAATTTACATCGTCTCTCCTCATCAGTAACCCAATGAAACGCCATTTCCTCAGGTAAAGATTGATAAAGATAATTACTTAATTTTTTTATATTATCGGATAAATCATGGGCTTCGTCATAGTATTTAAAATCCACAGCATCTGTTAAATTCAAATAAGTGATTTTATAACTATAAACCTTAGATTTATCGTCACCAACGTATTTTCTAAATTCATTAAAATCTACTAAAAAATCAATTGCTAGTAAAGTTTCCCAAGTTTCCCATTCATCGTTAAAATTCCATCCTTTAATAAAAGGATATTTTTTTGATATTGATTTTACAACAATATCAATTCCCTTAATTTTTTCTAAAGTTAATTCTCTTTTATATTGTCCCATTGAATAATAAATATAAGATTGGAATGCTTTATATAATACTTATATACTTTTGATGGGTTTTTTTAATTCCTTTAAAATTACCTGTTAACAAAAATTTATCTAACAAGATTTTATGAATCTGTAACGATAAATCATCGTAGTTAAAATTAAATAAAACTGATACCTCAGAAACGAAGTCATCGTTTAAATATATTTCACTGTTAATATTTTGATAAACCCAATACGGATTATTTGAGTGGATATAAAAAACAGAATCAGTTTTAAATGATATTTTTTTTATAGGTAAAGAATTCAAGTATGTTTTTAGTAACTCTATCTTTTTATCCATGTTACTGTATTTCTATATTAATTGGTTCCACAAATGTTCCCTCAAGTTCGGACATTTCCTTTTTACTCTCTTCAATAGCTTCGGCTGAATAGATAGGTGAAAATAATGGACGACGATTAAATGGAACATTATCTCGGTTTTCCCACTCCTCCAATTCTTTTTCCCACTCAGGAATATGGGTTTCTATAAACCTATAAATTTTCCATTTATCCAAATCCTCTTTTGTTGGAACGAATTTAACATCTCCATAGTTATCAATATTCAAATTAGGATTGTTTGTATACACATTAACAATACCCTCATCACCATTATACTGATAACATAACTCCTGAACTGTATGTGGGTTTATGTGGTCCTCTTTCCAACTCCTTCCATAAGAACGGACATCACAGATATAAAAATACCCATCCTCAAAAGAATTGATTCGTGAGTTAACTTCATTCTTTAATTCAATGAGTTGGTCAAAAGTATAGTTATCTAAATTCATAGGGCTAAGATATATAATGTTTATTTAAAAACCAAATGATATATTTATTAATATGAATTTACGAAAGAATATAAGACATGTTTTAAACGAGGAGATGGACAATCGTAAAATTTTTTTAAACCAAATGAATAAATTTGGATTACTAAACTTGTTAAAAATGTCTGGAATGTCTTATGATAAGTTGTTTTCACTTGGAATTGGTCCTGAACACCTAACAAGAAAGATTAAACAAGAATTCATACAAGATGTTATTCAAAGTTTAGGTGGTATTAATTTAATTGAGTATGACATTGAACCAATTTTTTATAATCAAAATGATACAGATTACGAAGAAATTACTTACTTGGGTGTTAATAAAGTTGCAGTTACAGTTTGGTATACAGTTACAAATGATATTTCGGCAGAATTTGGTGTACTTTACCATAATTTAAATGATAATATCATAGATGAGATTTTTGATATTGTGGTTGAATTATATGGTAATAATGATATTATAACAGAGAACACAAATAAGGAAGATGAAGATACTGAAAAGTTTGATAAGGTAGAGTTTTTTATAAAAAAAGCGAACAAGTTAATCAATAAAATGAAATTTAATGCGGTTAAACGTGTTGAGTTTGAATATAATAAAGAGATTGAAGGGTTTAATGTTAATATAATTTATGATAGACAATTTGCTATAGATAACCCTAAAAATTTCAATAAAGTAAAACAAAACTCAATTAAAGAAATTGGTACAACCATTACAAGTTATTTCCCGTTTAAATTCTTATTTTATTTGCATTCCGAATAATTATATATTATGAACTTACACGAGAACGTACAAAGGATTAGAGAAATGATGGGAGTTGACGAATCTTTTTTAGATTGGTTCAAATCACCCAAAACTAATAATTACGATAAGGATTTTTTAAAATCTGAAGAAGATAGATTTACATGTGCCGATTGTGGAGAACAGAATTACAATATGTACATGGTTAATAATGACATATGGTCCAAATATGGTAATGATAAATTAACTTTATGTAAAAGTTGTTTAGAAAAGAGAATGGGTAGGAAATTAACCAAAAAAGATATATCACAACATAAAGATTCGTTAGTTAATTTACATAATCCTGAAATGAAAGATTTAAAAGATTAGTATGAAACTACAAGAACAAATATCAAGAATACACTCAATGATGTAAAATTAAATAAAATTATGTACAATTAAATAAAAAAAGAAAAACTATGAACACAATCACAAAATTTTTAATTTCCCTCGGAATAGGTATTATTCTATCAGGGATTATTCTATGGAATTGGAAAACTCCATCTCCTAATCTTGTTTCACCAATATCAACTAATATGGTGGACACTACTAAATACACAGACGTTGTATTAATAAATCGTACTAATGATTCGGTACAAGTATTTGTTACTTTACCATCAACACAATCAAT
>Ga0181346_1000151_pt1 | contig 28293 bp, 42 predicted proteins | sample Su13VDMM15DN_FD_130100 | JGI IMG/M metagenome (GOLD analysis project Ga0181346, IMG submission 130100) | Freshwater viral communities from Lake Michigan, USA - Su13.VD.MM15.D.N | ecosystem: Environmental > Aquatic > Freshwater > Lake | place: USA: Michigan | collected 2013-07-15 | reverse complement strand
ACATACCAAAAACCCTGACGTTGCAAAAAAGATAGCACTTGACCACCTTAACGAAAGCCCATTTTATTACGAGTACCTTACCAAAATGGAAAGGCAACTAGAAGGGCTTGATGTAAAAAAACATTACGAGCAAGTAAAAGACTACGCCAAGGGTGGCGAAATTAACCCTGACAACAAAGGCGTAAAAGATTATTTTGCCCATGGCAGCGGTAACGTTGGCGGCGTGCTAGTTGGTAAGCGCCATAGCGAAGGCGGCATAAAAGCCGTAAACAAATCTACCAACCAACCATTAGAAATGGAAGGTGGCGAAGTAGTAATTACCCGTAACGCAGTAAGCGATAATGAAAAGCGTGAATTTGAAGGGGAAATGCTAACCAATAGAGAAATACTATCCCGTATTAATGAAAGCGGTGGTGGCGTTTCTTTTGCCGATGGCGGCGACATACCCGAAAGCATACACACTAGCGGTAAAGAATACGCATACGGCGGTAAAATGGTTAAAGACCATGACATTGTAAGTTCTTGCGGGTGTAAGCACACCATGGCAGAAGGAGGCAAAATTTATGGCCAAGGTGGTGTTGTGCGTATTATAAGTAAAGAGGTACCTACTTACCTAGCCTTTCAAGAATTATTTAATGGACTAAAAGTACCTGACCTACGTAAAGAATACGAAGGGTTTTTAAAAGAAAATTACAAAATTAATTTTACGCAGTTGCCACAAAAAGTTCGCACGGGCTTATTGCTTGGTAGCCAAAAATTAATTGACAACTACATAAACGCATAACAAATGGGAGATAGAATAAGACATAGCTTTGTTGTTAAGAATAAACAAATTGATATCTACCAACGCGAAGTAGGTAAAACAAAAAGGTATATGTTTATACCCGAAGATTTAATTACCGAAGAACAAGCAAAAGGTATATGTAATATTATTAACAACGGGGGTAATATTGATGTTGCATGTAGTTTTACCAAATTTTCAAATAATTATGAATTTAATTGGAAGGTAAAAGAATCTTTGGTACGTGCCGAAGCAGCCGTTTTTAACCAATTTGTACCATACCTAAAAGGTAACATGAACGCTGCAACAAGCGCAGCGGCTACACAAGCACCCGCAGCGGCCCCGCAACAACAAGGGCCTAGGACTTTTATACTTCCAATAACGGGGACAATAATAAAAGAAGATAAAGGTGTACCTTCTTTATTTTATTTTCAATTACCATTTTATGACCAAAATGATTATGATGAATTATTAGATGATTTTATACAATATACCTCATTTGTTCAGTGGGGTACAAATGTTAATGTGAATACTGCTGATTTTTCATTTCAAATTAGAAAAAATGCTTTGGCAGTAGAAACAGAAGGGGATCTTGCAACCCTAGACAAGCTGATTGAAGATTATTTACAACAATATTTAGCACAAAAAAATGCACCCGCAGCGGCACCACAACCCACACCCCAACCCGCAGTTGCAAATTTAGATGGTATAAAGCTTGATGAACCCTATTTTTTATTGCCCGTAACAGGAATACAAGTATATCGTCAAAATATTTTTAACATACCGAGGTACTATTTCTTTTTAACGGGGCTGAAATACATTAAAACAATAGCAATTGATACACGAGATTTTTTACAAAAAAGTGGTGATGTAACTACAAATAGTACAGAAGTATTCGAAGTAAAAAAAGACCCAGACCTTATACAAATACAATTTGAACTTAATACGGATAACGTATCTATGCAAGAACAATTCTTTCTTAAACTAGATTTTATTATTTACAATAAGGGGTATATAAAACTACATAACCCTTTAATCCAAACACAAACAAGCGCATCAAAGCCTGATGCCGTTATTGATATTGAAGTGCAAGTAGACAAGCTAAAAACAGAGCTTGACCAACTAGTATTTTTACGCAGCTTAAATTCTGAACTTGACTTTGAAAAGAACATAGAATTAGGGCAAAAAATAGCCAAGGTAAAAGAAAATATTAATGAACTTAATTTTAGTAAGTTAGAAGCCAAGCTTTCAACTGACGATATTTTTGACCAATTATTTGAACAATCTTTTACACAATTACAACATGAATATAATGACGTAAAAGTGGCACAAGGTCAGGAAGGCGACTTTTTTACACCCAATGGGCAACCAAGCGAATTAAGTGAACAACTTAACGAAATAATACGTACACAACAATTTAAAGATTGGTTTGGTGATTGGCAACTTACATACATGTACAAGCAAGCGGGTGATACTGATACAGATTGTAGCGTTGTGCTTACCGAAAATTTTGAGCCAAAGTTGTTTTATCATGGTACGGGCCAAGCATTTAGCTATTTTAAATTTGATAATTTTCCTGCTGCATATTTTGCCGCTAACCCTGATTATAGTAAATTCTTTGCTAACTTACACGGCGGCGACCAAGGTTATATAATACCTTTCTTTTTGAATGTACGTAACCCACTAGACCTAACACTTTTTGGTACTGAATTAATTAAGCCAAAAGATTTTTTTGATTACATGTATTTAAAAACGGGCTTTGATGCCGACCAATTAGAAGCTAACCCAATTTTTAACAACCCAACTTCACCGCCCGTAGAATGTTGGAGATATTTGCGTAACAACCCAAAAATGCTTAAAAAGCTTGCTGATAATGAGGTTTACGATGGTATACATTTTTACGAAACAAATCCAGGAGTACCCGTTGGGCAGTCAGCACATAAAACAGAGGTATTTATTACCTTTAAGCCTGAACAATGTAAAATAGCTGATAACAATAGGGGCTTAATATTATTAGGCGCATTAAAGTCATTTTTACTTGAAAAGGGTGGCAAAATTTAATATATGAAACTAAATAAAGATAACTACACAAAAACCATAGACCCGCAGTACATTACTTATATGTATAATTGTAATGATACAAATTTTTACATGCGTGTAAAACGTGGTACTAACAATACGGATATTAGTTTATTTAGTGGCAGCATTGATGACCCCCAAAATGAAGTAAAAGTAGATAATGCACTTAACGCTTGGAAAAAATTTGAAGAAATGCTAGAAGTTTGTGCACCTGAACAAGCTAGTAGTGGTGGTTTTTCACAAGAAAGGCAAAACCCTAACTTTTTACCATTGCTTGCCATTAAAAAATTATCAAATGGCGAATATTTTGTTTCTATATTTTTAGTTGATGATAAGGGCGTGCAAAAGGTGTTGGAAGAATTTAATGTTACCCGTAATGCAATGCCTAGCCCAATACCAAAAGATAGTGTGTTTGTAGTAGATTGGATAGATCAAGATATTATGATGGTTTTAAAGTGCGAAGTTTTAATGCTATTGTACCCACAAGTAGAATTTGAACAAGATAAAAATGCACAAGTATTTTTGTTTATACCAAAGTCAATAGGTGAACAAGGTGGCGAAACGGGTGGCGGTGAAGAAGGTACTAGTGGAAGTGCGGGCACAAGTGGCACCGCGGGTTCTGACGGAAGCGCGGGGACAGATGGGACAAGTGGTAGTGCGGGTTCTGATGGTAGCGCGGGTTCCGATGGCAGCGCGGGCTCTAATGGCACAAGTGGTAGCGCGGGTTCCGATGGCAGCGCGGGCACAAATGGAACAAGTGGAAGCGCGGGCACAAATGGAACTGACGGGACTTATGGCACAAGTGGGACTTGGGGGACTGCGGGCACAAATGGGACAGATGGAACTTACGGCACCGCGGGTACAAATGGAACAGATGGAACCTATGGCACCTACGGAACAGATGGCACTTATGGCACAAGCGGTAAAGATGAACCAAAAGAGCAATTATCACAACAAGAATTAATAAACAAACTTGCACGTTCAATAGACATGCAACCGCAAGATGTAGAAAGAAGTTTTAGGAATGTTGATGTAGGTGAACTATTTTTACAAGTACAAGATTTTGAAAAAATTAAAAAAGATTTAAACTTACCGCCACAAACAAGCGAACGTAGTTTAAGCGAACAAATAATAAATTTACAATAATATGCCAACCCAGACAGAAAAATTAGAAGCTATCATAGCAGACCCCCAAACCCGCGATGATATAAAACAAGAAGCACAACAAAAGCTTAACGAAATACGTAGGCTAGAATCCGTTGGTAGCGCCCAAGTACAATTGGCCGCAGCATCGGGCGAAGGTGATGCAGAAGTTATGGCCGTTTTGGCGGGATTGCAACAAGCACTACAAATGGGTGGTGGCAAAGTAAGCATGACCGAAGTACGTAAAGCCGTAAGTGAAGAACTTGCAAAACGTAAAATTACCGAATCCGACCTCAGCCCCGATTTACTTGCCATGCTACAAAGCACACGTAAAGTGCAACTTACAATAGGTAAATTACTTGGCATAAATAGCACAAAGCAAGTGTCAGGTGCGGCGCTAAATAGGCCCTTAACGCAGCTTATTTTAAGCGATTTAATAGCACGTAACAACGTGTATTTGTATGGTGGTGCGGGTACGGGTAAAACCTACCTAGCAGAAGAAATTGCGGGTATGCTAGGTTGGGAGCCAATTACATTAAATTGTAACCAATACACTAGTCCCATTGATATTTTAGGTGGTCAAACAATTACGGGCTACCAAGAAGGCAAAGTAAGTATGGCATGGGAAAACGTTATTACTTTACCTGATGGAACGGAAAAACCAATTGATGGAGCGGTACTTATACTAGATGAATTACCAAAAATTGACCCTAACACTGCGGGTATATTAAATGAAGCCCTAGCAAAAGTTAAGGATTTTAAAATAAATGAAGCAACCAAACTTCCAGAAGCACCAATAATTCGTAATGGTAAAAACGAAAAGTTAGAGCTTAAAAATTTATTGGTTATTGCAACGGGTAACGTACCATTAAATAGCATTGACCCTGATTATGAAGCAAACTTTAAGCAAGACCTTTCCTTACAAGACCGCTTTGTAGGAAGCACATACAAGGTTTTTGTTGATTACAAATACGAATTTGAAAACGTTATGTATGGCTTTGCTTTTATTTGGTTATTCTTGGTTAAACTACGTGAAGCAATTGTAGAAATAAAAGCAGGAAGCCAAGCGTTTGTATCTATGCGCCTTATGATAAACATGAAGGCCACATATCTAGCATACAGAGAAGTAACGGGTAGCATTAAAAACATAAGTATTGTAGATAAAGACACGGGTAAAAATAAGCAAGCAATTAGTAACCCAAAGACCGTGATACAAGCTATGGAAACTTTCTTTGCATTATTTAAGCCCGCGCAAATACAACCGCTAAAAGATAAATGCGGGTATGAAGATTTTAAGCGCGTAGTAGAAGAAAAAAACAAAATGCCTTACAATCCACAAGCTCCTAATTTTGATACAAAAGAAGAATTAGAAAAAGGTGCAGAAGTGGTAAAACAATATCAAGCACAAAATAAAAATATATAATGGCTTCTTTTGGTACAACATTTGCTAAAAAACCCGTACTTGCATGGGCCATTGACGATTGGGAAACCTTTTATGAGGCCATGGGTGCAAATAATGCACAAACCATTGACTTTACTAGTTATTTAGAGAGATTTAAAGAAAGGATTTACAACGAACAAATATTGCCATTGTATACACAAGCGCCCCTAGCACTTAACCTAGGTGGTGATACTGAAAAAACAAAAATTATACCTACCGATAAAAGCACGGGTATATTTGATTTTTCTTTGGCTTCAATTGGCATGTACAAAGTGCCTGAATATTATAGCGCACAATTAGCAAAAGAGCAACCAAATAAATTTGCAGAATTTGAATTACCAAGTGGTGTAATACCGCCTGACCTTGTGCAACAAACAAGTTTAAATGGGCAACCTAGTTTTTTTTACAAAGACCTACAAAATGGAGAGGTGTACAAATGCGTAATACGCCAAAAAGGAGAAACTGAAATAGACCAAGGGGTTGTTGGGGCGCAATTAAAATTCGCTACAAAAAATAAAAAAGTATATCTAACATACAAGCGTAATAGAGGTAGAGTTAAGTACGTAGAAATTTATAGTTTATTTTACTATCGTAATTTGCAAGGGGTAACGCAATACGCAGTAAGGCACATACCCGCAATGATGGTTGCTGATTATCTAGAAAGTAAAGGGGTAAAAACACGTTTTTATATGACGCGTTTTGTAGAGCTTAATACGTATTCGATACATTTAAAGGAATATTCACCCCAAGGTGCTAAATTACCGATGTATAACCTAGCCCCATATAAAAGTAACTTGTACAACTTATTTGTACAACCTATTATTGTAAAAGATTATGGTGAAGAATTTGATAAAGCCCTTGCGTTTTTAATTAGCAACAATGAAATGCAAAACGCATACCGCAAAGCCGCCATATATTCTATTGAAAAGGAAATAAGAGATAAAATAAAAAACCCAGATAGAGAATTATATGGGAATCCAAAGTGGACACAAAGTCAATATTATGAAGGTTTTGACAGATATCGTAATAAATACAAAATGTACACCGACCTTGGTATAATTAAAGCAAAAGAGGTACTTGGTGAAGCGCTTTTGTTTTTTCATGACATTGTAATACGTGATTATTTCCCAAATTTCATGGAGGGGGTAAATAAGTATTTCCCAAATAATAAAAGGGAAGATATTGATATTTTAAGCGGCCTAGAAATTAACCCTTTCTTTTTATGGTGGATGCGCCTTTCGGCCAATACGCTTCGCGACAAAATTGACATTATTAATTCTACTGAATTAAAAAAAGACCTTGTTGCAATTAACCAACGTTTACAAGACTCTGTTAATGAATACAATAGCATTGTGGCTGAAACACCTAATAGGCCCCCATTTACAACAAGTAGAGGGAATATATCATTACAAATGTTTTTAAAAGATTACGGGCTTGATGTACTACGTGCATACCTAATTACTGATAGGTCAGGGGTACTAACTTTTAAGAATTATATAAGCCAAATTACCAACGAAATTACAACCTATGCCGAAGGCCAAATATTTGAATCTGATAAAGAAGTACAAGAAGTAAGAAATAATATTATAATCGCAGTTTTAAACGAATTAAAAAACTTTTAACGCATGAAACCACAAATAACCACAAAGCAAATGCTAGCCGTACAAACCATCTTAAACAACCTAAAAGATTTTACTGCACGTGGCCTAGGTACCATAGATAACCTTACCCTAATGACAAATAAGGGGCTACCTAATAACGTACTAATTAAGTATGAAAAGAATTTTGTAACCGCGGGGCAACCTGATTACGAATTTAAAATTGCAGCGGTTGCACAAGACGGCGAAATAATATTTATACAAGACAAATTGGGTGATATTTTTGTAAAGTCGGCGTTCCTTTCGGAGTGTATGCCGTTTGACTTTGAAGATAAAAACGCCTACGATAAAATTAATTAACCATGGCCCTAAATAAAGAAAAGGTACAAGACCTTATTGATGATTTTGTTATTAGCAACGTAGACCAAATAAACGAAGTTGCTACCGAAAGCCCAATGTTATATGATGCCGTTATTAATGCACTTAACCTATTAAGCCGCAAATTTGGTACAATACAAGCAATTAACATACCAAAGCCCGCAGCGCCAAAAGAGGTTGAAGTGCCAAACGCAAATGCTTTACACCCATCGGTACAAATGTTAGAAGATTTTGTTGATACAAAAGGTAATGAAACAAGGGTAGGGAGAATAGATTATGAAAATGAAGAAGTAACATTTTTTACAGCTGACCCGAAAAATCGCATCAAATTAAAATTTAGTGTGGTAAACGATGCAATTGAACGCGGCAACATTAAATTATTAAATGAAACACCAAAACTTAACCCTTTAATCAAGGTTGATGAAAAATTTATAGATCAAAATACTAAGAATATATTTTTAGTAAAAGAAATTATCAGATTAGATGAAAAGGTTAGGCTTTTAAAATGGGAAAATAAAACAAACATAACCCTTGATTTCAGCGTAATTAATGATTTAGTTTCAAGGGGCGAATGGGTACCATACACGCAAGCACAACCAAATGCAAATGCGCTTAACCCATTGGTTAAAATAGGTGCAGAATTTATTCAAGATAAAACTACATTTTCAGGTACACCAAAAAGTATATTTATAATTAATGATATTGATTATGATAAAGGCGTTATTAGTTTGATAGGTGAAACGATACAAGGTACCGCAGATGTTTCTTTTAATTTTGTAAACGATAAGCTTATATCAGGTGAATGGGTACCTTACGTACAACCCGCAATGCAAAGCAATACTTTTGGTGCATTAACCCTTAACCCAAGCGTACAAGTTGGGCAATTATATATTGACCTTGAAGACGATAGCAATTTTAGCGTATTATTAATAGACCAAAAGAAACAAGTTGTAACTATTAATTGGAACGAAGACGATATACAAGCCGAGGTAGATTTTAACGATTTTAACGATAATTTAGAAGCTGCTACATGGGTACTAGCCCCTGACCAAGCCCAAGGGGCCGCAACCGAAGATGAGATTTTAGACGCCATAGAGGGCCTAGAACTTATAGGTGATGCAGTAAGCAAAAAAGAAATTGCTGAATTAAAAAAGCAATTAAAACAATTAAAAAAGAAAAAACCCTAATTTTAACAAAAAATACTTATAATGGCAAGCCTTTTAAAACTAAAAACCGACATAAAAAAGCTGAAAGCCGCTATTGCTAGCAAGGCTACTTCGGGCGCAATAAAAACTAAATTACGTGGTAAATTAACTTCGCTAGAAAATGAACTAGATAAGTTACAACCTAATAAGCGTAAGCCTAAAACAACGGGCCCAAAAAGCGAATCGGCACTAGTAAAGCTTGCCAAAAAGCGTAGAACTAACCAAGGGTTAAGTACAAGCAAAAGCGACATTGAGCGTGATGCAATTAGGCCCGCAAAAAAGGCGGGTAAGCGTATTAGCGCAAGTGGTAATAGGTACTACGAATACCGCGATAACCGCGTAGACAACCGCCAACCGCCTAAAAAATACCGCAAACTAGCTGATGGTGGTAACACTAGTGATTTTGATAACCTAATTGCAGATAAATTTAAAATGCAAGATTGGTATGAAAATTTTAATGATGGGTTATCAGAACTTGTTACAAAAAAATACATTACAAAAGCAGAATTAAATAAGATTGATAATTATTCAGACAGAATGGCAATAGACCCATACGAAAAGTATGGTAAAATGTCAGGCCGTGCCGCTGCAAAAAAATTCGTTGATGATAATAAGCGTTATACCAAAATGGCTGATGGTGGTATGATGGCCAAAGGTGGAAAAGTAAAAAATGCAGAGTGGGCTGTAACAATTGAAAGTGAAGATGGTGAAACATACGATTGGGTAGGTTTTGCAAAAAGTGAAGATGATGCCGTATATGAAGCTGAACAAGAAGCAGGTTTTGAAAGCGTTTCAAGTGGAGTAAATATGATTACTGACGAAGATGGTAATGAAATACAATATAAGCATGGTGGTAAAACCCAAGGTTATGACGATAAAAAAGATGAAAGCCTAGGTATGACCCGTGGCAAATTATCTTTAAAAGATTTTGTAGGCAACCGCAAACAAAAAGAGCACGCACGCCGTGATGACGCCCGTTTTGAAGAAAGGGGTAAAATGGATCATGGCGGCTACATGGCCAAAGGTGGTGAAGTTAAAGTTGGAGATATTTTAACTGCAAATACGGGAGTTAAGGTAAAAGTAGTAGAATATGACTCAAAATTTGGTGGAAGAGTAAGGGTAGAAAGGATTGATGAATATGCTACGGGTAAACCATCACAATTTATGCCTTTGTCAAGATTTAAAATGGCTGATGGCGGTATGATGGCGAAAGGTGGTAATAAAAGCTATGCAATTATCTATTTCCCAAATAATAAAAAGGTAAAAAAATCAGGGTATCAAAGTGCTTATAAAGCATTTTCTGATTACGAAAGTGAAGGAAGTCTTTATGCGGAACTTTATACAAATGGTAATCTTAGTTCTACATACCCTAAAATAGACAAAGGTGCTGATACAATGGCTATGGGTGGCAAAACCAAAGACCAAGAAGTTGTAAGGGGCTATTTTGAAGATGAAGCTTACGAGTATGGTAAAGGTGGGGAAATGATGTCAGATGATGGGGATGTACCATACAAGGCAATTAAAAAAATGCAAAAAATAAGAGTAAATGAACTAAATGGTTGGTTGCCAGGAGATAAATATATTTGGCATGATGAACCATCTAAAAGGTTTTACTTTAAGGATTTTGAAGGTAGAATAATGGAGATTAAAAATTTAGCCACATTAAAACAAATAGAATCATTTATTGAAAAAAATGAAATAAAACTTAAAGAAGGCGGCTACATGGCTGATGGTGGTAGCGTAGATTATAAACTAGAAGTTATTAATCAATATTCTGACGAAAAACTTGCAAGGATATATTCTCACTTGAATGATTATGATTATTCTGAAATTTTAGCTGAAATAAAAGGTGATCCTGCAGAAAGAAAACATATTGTTTCTAAAATATTTAAAGAAGTTGTAGAAAGAGATAACCAAATGGCTGATGGCGGTAGCGTAGCAAAAGGCAATTACGAAATGCTTATGAGCCAAGCAAAAGAGGTTATGCACCACGCAGAAGAATTAATGCAAGTAGCAAAGCCTGACATGGACGTAGAAGCATGGGTAGTAGCAAAAGCCGAAAGGGCAACAACCGATTTAAGCGACATTACACACTACCTAGATGGCTTAAAAATGGCCATGGGCGGTATGGTAAAACACAATGCACACAAAGTAAACGCGTAACACAAATGAAGCTATTTACAAAAGAAATAGATAAAAAATTAGCCGCACAATACCACCTTGGCGCAGACCTTAATGCACAAGTGGTAGTAGCTAAAATATTTAACCCATACGGAAACGGGCGTTGGTATTTAATTAATTCAGACCCCGCTGACCCCGACTACCTTTGGGCCATTGTACAAATTGGCGACATAGTAGAAGTTGGTAGCGTTAGCCGTAAAGAACTTGAAAACTTACGCGTAGGGCGTTTACGCTTCCCATTAGAGCGCGATTTAGGTTTTAGCCAACGCAATGCACAAGAGGTGTACAACGGCGTAGTAAGTGGCAAAACTTACGCAAATGGTGGCGTGGCTGATGTTACCCCTACTTACGCAGCGGGTGGCATAAATGAGGCCGAATTAAGCAAATTTGCAGAAGCACTGCAAGATGCTGAAATGGAAGTTTACGATAACCTAGACATACGCAGTGGCGGCCAATTGTACCGCACCGCTAGCTTGCAAAAGCAATATGCTAGCCAAATGAACGAATCATTTAAGGAACTTACCAAAAAATTTGCGCACCTTAAAGATATTAACGAGGAACAAGCACAACTTATACACGATATGCTTGAAGACCAAAATTACCATAGCCTTAATAACTATTTAGCGCTAAAAGGTATTTATGGCCAAAAGCGTAAAGAAAAATACGAATCATACCACACAAAATACCCTGACAATTACCTAGACCCCGCAAACATGAGTGGCGCACAAAGCTACGCAGTGGGTGGCCTGACTCCAGGAAGGTGGTACAAAGATGGTGAAGGCGTTGAATATAAATTTATTGGCAAAGTAGATAACGGCCCTAATAAAGACCAATTGCTATTTACTGATGGCGAAAAAAAGATGTACAAAAACCTAGATGACTTTGGGGAAAAGCCAAAAGAAAATAAGTTATTTGGTTGGTTTGCTGATGGTGGTAAAACCGCCACAATAGGTGAAGTAAGTTCTATGTCTTTTAGAAATAATTACGATGACTACGAAATGATAGTTATTAGCAAAGAATTAGATAAAGATGGTGGTAAGGTGGTAAAGGATAGGTTTATGGTATCGGCCCATGATATTGACGAGGCAAAAAAAATTGCAACTGATTTATGGAAAGAGCAATTTGGCCAAACAGATTTAACTATTGTTAAAGTAATGTCAGCAGAAGCCTACAAGCATAATTACATGGGTAAAATGGCCCATGGTGGTAAATTAAATATTGGTACAATTAAAAAAACTGATACTGATGTTTATTTTGACAAACAAAGTGGCAAATTTTATGTGCGTGTAATAGATGGGTCAGGCAATAGAGTTAATAAATTAAAAATTAACACACTTGACGACTTATACAAAGATTACCCAACATTTAGGTTAAATGAAAAGGGCCAAAAAGAATTTAAAGATTCAATGGCTGATGGTGGTAAACTTAACTATAATGACCCCGTTTTAATGGCCATGAGGGCTAAAAAAGACGCGGCAAAACCAATGGTTACAAAACCAAACCAAGCACAAATTGCTATGCTCCTTAAAAAGAAAGCTAGAATTGAAAAGGATATGGAGCAAGAAGCTGAATTAGAGGGTGGCCCAAAAGCTGATGAATATGCAGCTAAATTAGAAAAAATAGATAATGCTATTAAAAAATTAAGGGCAAATAAAATGGCCATGGGTGGCACAACCAAATTCGCTGACAAAGTAAAGTCAATACAAACATCACTTTTAAAGCGTAAAAAAGTTGCACCTAGTGTACAAAAAGATTACGGCAAAACATATAACAAAGCAGAAGCCAAAGAAGCAGCTACACGCATAGTAGGCGCAATGACCGCAAAGGAAAGGCTGATGGCTAAAAAGAAAAAATAATGGCAAACTACGACCAAATAATTTACGATACCGCCATAAAGCAAGGTTTTAGCCCTACCGCTGCAAAATTTGTAGTAGGCCAAGCCCGCTTTGAAAGTGCTAATTACACTTCACCCGTGTTTAAGGCCAATAATAATACTAGCGGTATGAAGTTTATTGGGCAGCCCCTTGCAACAAGGGGTTCGCTAGCACCAATGAACGAACGCAGTGCTTCTTGTAGAAGTGGTGGTACATGTAATAATAGCGACCACTACGCAAGGTTTGCTTCGGTACAAGATAGTGCTACCGATAAAATTGTTAGGCTTTATAGTAAAACCATGGGCGGCGTTACACCCGAACAACTTAAAAATGCAAAAACGGCCGAAGAGTTTTCACGCCTTCTTAAAAAAAGAAGGTATTACGGGCCAAGCGCGTATGGTACACCCGCAGCCGAAAAGGAAATTGCACAATATGCGGGCGGTATAAAAGTATTAATGCTACGTGCACAAATAGTAGAATTTGTAGGAAAAAATAAAAATAAAATTGGTGTTGGTGTTGCACTATTATTAATTGCGGGAGCAATATATTTGTATAAGAAAAAGAAATAAGTATGTATTCACTAGCGGTAAGAAATAGAACAAGAAAATTTGTGGATGGATATGGTAAAGGCATTGCACTTGCAATTAAGGGCACGGGCTTGTTTTTCCCCGCTATTGTTGCCATGAAAGCCCTAGAAAGTGGTTATGGTGATAGTAGCCTAACCAAAGAAGCCAACAATTTTGGCGGTATTAAATACGCACCTAACCTTCCAGGAGTGGTTGGGTTTGTAGAAAAAGATACCACCGAGTTTGTAAGGGGTAGGAAAGTAATAATGAAGCAAAAGTTTAGCAAGTTTAAAGACGTAGAGTCAGGCATACGCGCTACAATACAAGTATTATTATTAGATAGGTACAAAGCGGCAAGGCTTAATGCAAAAACACCCGAAGAACAAATTAAAATGATTGTACGTGCGGGCTATTCAACTAATACGCCTGATGCTTACTACGCGGGCCTTAAAGGTATTGTAGAAGCAACACAAGATTACGTAGGATTTGGTAGAATATCTTAAAATAAAATAACATGGATAAGAAAAGTAAAATTGTATTTTTAAGCTTAATAGCAATTGCAGCCTACGGCACCATCTTTGTATACCAAAGGGCACAAAGAAAAAAGGCTGATGATAAAGTAGTAAGCTATGACGAAGCGCTTAAAATACTTGACCAAAAATAATTCCTTTTAAAAAAACAAAACCATACAAAAAATGAACATTCAATTTGAACAATTGTTAGCCCAATACGGCGTAACAATAGACCAACTTTCAGCCAACTTAAAAAAACAAGTGCAAGAGTTTTACAATGCACACAAAGAGTACACCAAAAGTGAACAAGAACTTGAAGGCTTAGAAGGTGATGAACTAGAAGAAGCCCAAGCCGAGCATGATGACTTTGGTACCGCTTTGCGTGAAGAAGATGACGAAATTTGTAAAAAGCTAGCTACTTGGTATAAAAATAAAGATGCGTGGGCAGCAAGCGCTAAAAAGCTTGCAGATGCACGTGCGGCAAAAAAACAAGCTGCGGGTAGTGGTGGGGTAACACCAATATCTGCACCCGCAGACGCGCCTACGGCTGCACCCGCACCCGCGCCACAACCAACACCCGCGCCTACGCCCGCGCCTGAACCTACACCCACACCTGAAAAAAAGGGTACCGATTGGGGTTTTATAGCGCTAGTAGCAATTGTAGCGGGCTTGACCTTGGGGCAAGTGATTTTAAAAGATAAAGATTAATGGCTTATAAAATAAAACAATATTCATATAAGAACGCAAAGAGGCTTGGTGTAACTATCAAGCCTTCTCGCGTTAAGGGCAAGAAGCTAGACGTTTTTGATAAAGAAGGAAAAAAGCTAGCTAGCATTGGGGCCCTTGGCATGAATGATTACCCAACCTTTATACAAAAAGCGGGTAAAGCATTTGCCGACCGCCGCCGTAAAGCATACAAAATGCGACACGAAAAGGATAGGCACGTTAAAGGCACTGCGGGCTACTACGCAGACCAAATTCTTTGGTAAATTAGAAAATATACTTAATTTTAATTACAAATGTTCAGTAGTTCAAACAATATAGTAATGATTTCGGGCATCTTATTAGCCCTAACATTCATTGGTGGTTTGTTGTACTTCGTGAACAAAATGTTTGCCAACAATACGCAAGACATACTTGTTAGATTTATTCTACTTGTATTTACGGCGCTAGTTGGTGTATGGGTAGTAGATAAAGTTATTGCATTTAAAGTAAAGCTACTTGATGCTGAACAAGGTGCACAACTTTTTGACCTAATTAAAACATTGGTGTTAATGATTTTTAGTTATTATTTTGGAAGTAAAAAAAACGTAGAAGATAAAAAATAAATTATATGAAGCAGTTCTTATTAAAAATGTTCTCAGACAAAAGCGATATAAACCCAAAAGTAGTAGTGGGTTTTGTATCATTTGTAACAATGATTGTTTACGGCCTTACTGACGTAGTAACGGGCGCAATGCGTAAAGATTTTGTAATTGAGCCAATTGTATTTAATGGCCTGATGTATACAACTTTTGCTTGCCTTGGCATAGCGGGCGCAGAAGCAGTTTTTGGTAATAAAAATATTGTAAAAAATACTGACGAACCACAAGCTTAAATAAATGGAAATTAAAAGCCCAATGACGTTTAAAGAGTTTGCAAAGAACCCAATTGTTGCCGTGTTATTTTTAGCGTTACTAGCAGTAGGTTTTATGTACAAAGACATGAAGGGGACTGTCTACATGTATACCGATAGCCAAGATAGGCGTATTAGCTTACTTGAATATCGTGATTCAATAAAAACACAACACATTAAGCACTGCGATAGCAGCGTGGCGGCCCTAAATGAAAAATTTAATTACTTACAAGCTAAAAACAAAGTTGCCTTTGTTGCGCCACAAAACGCAAATAGGGTAGAGTTTGTAAGCGTATACAAATAACAATGGCAAAAGCAGCAAGCACAACACGTAAACCACCCGTACGCAAAAAGCCAAGTAGCTTGGCAGAAACCGCTGCGGGCACAATTAAGTTACCCGTAAGTTTTAAAGAATTTGCAAAAAAGCCAACGGCTGCAATTGCATTTTTAGCAGTAACGGGTATTGCTTACGTGTACGTAGACCTTAAAAAGATTTTTGAAAATAATTCTGTACAACAAAACGTACGTATTGATAAGTTAGAATATAGAGATAGCCTTAAAACTATTGTTATACGCCAACTTGATAGCAGCAACGCTAGCAGTAATGCACGTTTTGAAATGCTAGAATCTATAAACAAAATTAAAAACCCGTAGACATGAAACCCCTATTGGTATTTGTTACTTTGTTGTTTTTACTTGGTTGCCAACTAGGTGCCCAAAAAAATGACCCTGAAACAAAAAAAGATGTAGAGTTTGATGCCTTAATTAAAAACGTTAATAACAATATTAGCCAAAATAGTAAGATGCAGCAAAAGGCGGCCAAAAGCACCGATAGCGTAATTACCAAAGCGGCTGATAAAATAACGTCTTTAAAAAGCGAAGTAAACCAATTAAAAAACCAATTAAATGAAACCAAAGCAAAACTTGATTCTGCTAATACTATTGATGGTGGTAAGCCATTCAGTATTAAGGGCTCAGGTGGTTAAAAAATTGGGCGCCGATAGCGTAATTGTACTTACCCTTAAACAAGGTAAGGCCGTTAATAACTTAATTGATTCGCTTGAAAAGGAAGCCAACCTAAAAACAGATTCTATCATAACGTTTAAAAAATACGTTGATAGATACGTTGATAGCGTAGCTAAAATTAGTAGGCAAGTATTTACACAAAAAATAGAATACTATGCACTTAAAGATAGCTTATTGGCACAAAATAGAATTAATTTAGATACCCTTGCTGATTATAAAAATAGGTATTATAAAAACATAGAGATATATAATAAGTACGAAAAAAGCACTGACTTTGAAATTAAGCTACACCGAATTAATAGTGTGCTTTTTGCTTTTTTAGCATTTTTTATGTACTCACAAATAAAATAAAATGGAAGTAGAAAAACTTAAAGACACGTTACCCGTAGCCGTAATGGCAGAAATTCCACTAGTAATGCAAAAATTTGGTATTACTAACAAATTACGCCTAGCACATTTTTTAGCGCAGTGCGCACACGAAAGCGCTAATTTTACGGCCCTAAAAGAAAACCTAAACTATTCTGCTGATGGGCTACGTAAGGTTTTCCCTAAATACTTTCCAACAATAGAATTTGCTACCAAGTATGCACGCCAAGCTGAAAAAATTGCCAACCGCGTATATGCAAGCCGTATGGGTAATGGTGATGAATTAAGCGGCGAGGGTTTTAAATTTCGTGGTAGAGGTTACATACAATTAACGGGTAAAAGCAATTACCAAGCATTTAGCACCTTTATTGGTGAAGATTGCATAGCTAACCCTGACCTTGTTGCAACCAAGTACCCTTTGGCTTCGGCAGCCTTCTTTTTTGATAAAAACAAACTTTGGGACATTTGCGACAAAGGCGACCACGCCGACCATGTGCTTGCAGTAACCAAGCGTGTTAATGGTGGTACCCATGGCTACGATGACCGATTAGCTAAATTTAAAAAATTCAACTTATCTTTATCCTAAATTTTACCCATGGCTTACGAATTTGATATAAATAAAGGTGAAGAAGTACTACTTAAAGTAGCTGCAATTAGCGCAGCCATAGTAGGTATTGCTACCGCATGGTCTTTTTATAAAAATAATTTGTGGCACCCAAAAATTATAGTACAAAGCGTAGATTTTAATAAGGGCGTAGCTCAATTATTAATTAATGGCAAGCCATTTGTATTACGTGGTGATTCTAGCTACCTTATAGGTTTTGATTGGGGTATTAAATTTGGCGTTATAACAAGCCCAAATGGTACAAAAAAATACGATAGAATAGAAGTGCTTAAACGTAACTTGGTAGAACAAGTAATTCGTAAAGCGGATGATGGTAAAGTAGTAAGCTTTACGGGTAGTGAAGATTCTATTGTAAATGGCGTTTGGGGTGTAAAAGATACCGAAGCCTTTGATGTATTTAAAGATAAAAGCTTTGTTGGCAATGAAGAAACCTTTTGGGATGATGCTTTTTTTGGCGATAAGGGTGGTTTTTCAACCAATGTCGGCGTTAAATAAAAAAATTGTCTAGTAATTCTAAATAAAATGTAATTTTAAGGCATTAACTTTGTTAAACACAAAAAATAAATAAAATGGAAGCTAAAAAATTAGTACCAACTATTGTTGGTTATGCAGTAGGTTTAGGTCTTTTGTATCTGACTGTGAGAATTGTATCAAGCGCTTGGAAAGGCGGCCAAAAATAATATAACATGGCAAAAGCAACCAAAAAAGTAGGTGTAGCAGATATTGCAAAGCTTGCAAAAAAAATACGCAAAGAAGGCGAAAAATGGACTGACGCAATTAAACGTGCGGCTGCCCAATTAAAGAAATAGTAATGGCAAAAGAAAAGGTTATAATCTTCCAAGGTGAAGATAAATTCGTTACACCCCGTGCTCATACATTTGATTTAGGTACGGGCAAAAAAGAATTTGTCGGTGGTGATGGTACGGGGCCAAGTAATGACCCTAGCAGTAATATACCGCCACCAAAAAACACACCCGATGGGCCAAATAACCAAACAACAACTTCAACTATTGTTGGTATGCCAACGCTTGGAGAGCCTGACTATTGCAATAAATTACAAACGTTTATAACAACCCGTGGTGGTGGTAATGCAACGCCTGATCAAATCATGGCGGCCCATGACATGTTCAAGATGAATTGTCGTGAAGCAGACCCAACAACAACAACAACAACTGCGGCACCCGTTGTAAATACAACACCTACACCCCCACCATCAGTACCCGTAATACCCGTAATACCCGTAGCTAATTTAGGCGTACCGCCTATAAGCATGGGCGGTGGATTTGGTGGCGGCGGTGGCGGTGAAGAAGGCGCACCCGCAGCACCAAAAAAGAAAAGCTATTGGTGGTTACTATTAGTAGCACTTGGTATTTATTACGTAGCAAAAAAGAAAAAATAAAATGGAAGCACAAGCACCAATACCCGCAGCGGCACCCGCCGCAGCACCAATGCCAATGGCACAAAACCCGCCAATACCCGCAGCACCACCCGTTAGTACGATGGCTGATGGTGGTAGCATAGGTGATGGCGATAGTGGTGGCGGTGGCGTTAAAGGCTTCTTTAAAGATATTAATATTTTAGACGTTGCAATTAGCGCTTTTATTATTGGTGGCGTAATTTATGCTATGCAATACTATAAGTATATGATGATGCTTGAAAAGTCAGGCTACACTGCATTAAGCGAACGCTTACAAAAAGTAGAAAGTAGTTTACAAGCGGCTAAAAAAACGGCTGAAATGAACGCAAGCGGTATGCAAAAGCGTAGACCCGTAATGCGCATGAGGTAAAAATAATACAAATGACAACGAATCAAAAAATAGTAATTACGTTTGGGTTAAGTGCACTAGCTTTTTATGTTTATACAAGGTTAGGTAAAAAAAAGGTTGATAACAATGCTCCTATACAAACATTACAAAGTAATAATACTATGGGGTCACTTGTAAATGGTACGCGTAGTGCTACTCAAATTATTAGTGGTAGTGCGGGTATGGGTAATACATATATGCCTACCAAGTCAAAAGAACAAATAGATTGCGAAAGGCTTTATGATATAGGTGCAAAACCTGCCGTCGTACGCACACCAGAACAAGAAGCTATAAAGAGAGATGCACAAGTTAAAAGGTGTATGGAAAGTAAAAAACGTAGCATGTTACAAAAGTAATTTTAAAAAAACACACAAAATAACCATAAAATATGTTGGACTCAATAACCTATGGTAACCCAACTCAAAAGCAATTGCCATTTATAGAGGCTGCAAGCCCACTAGATAAGCACATGCCACAATTAATTAAATTTGGCTTCCCACTTAATAGCAGTAAAGCTACACGGGAAGAACTTAACGAACTTGTTGATTGCATTGCTGACGTTAAGGCAGACCCTGAAACTTTACAAAGGTATAAAAGCTATGACCACGAAATAGAACGCACATTTGCAAAAGTGGTAATGGAACATGGCCTTGGTGATGCAGCGGTAGAAATTATTGATAGGCTAATTGACGAATGCCAAGCCCTTACAACTAAATTAAAATATCATTTTCAGCGCCCTAGGCCATACCAACTAGCGCAACACTATAAGCTTAAATTATTCCCATACGATTCTTACACGGCAACATCGCCATCATACCCCGCGGGCCACGCATTACAAGCACATTTGCTATGCTATGTGTTAGGTAACACTTACCCCGATAAGTATGATTACTTTGAAGCCCTTGCGCAAGACATTACATATAGCCGTATGTACATGGGTTTAAATTACCCATCAGACAATGACTTTGCGCAATACTGCGTAGAACTTATTGTAAAGGATAAAGAATTTAAGCAACGTTATAACCTTTAATATGCAAATACATTTAAAGGATGGCAAAGCGGTATGGAAACAAGATTGGGCTGAAATTGGTGGCAAACGTAATTTTTATAGATCGCGTTGGGAATATAGGTACGCATTGTATCTAGAACTAATGAAGCAAAATAAATACATAGTGGAATGGTTCCATGAACCTCACACATTTTATTTTGAAGGCATTAAACGCGGTACAAACAATTACAAACCTGACTTCAAAGTTATTTTTCCAAGTGGCAAAGAAGAATGGTACGAAATAAAAGGGTATATGGATGCTAAAAGCGCAACTAAAATAAAACGCATGGCAAAGTACCACCCGCAAATTATTTTAAACGTAGTAGACAAAAAGTGGTTTGCAGAAAATGGGCGTAAACTAAAAGGAATATTAAAAGGTTGGTAAAATAATATAGATAGCAAAATAACCATGGGTACACAAGAAAATACAATAGCACTTGAATTGTTAAGTACATTAAGTGAATACATAAAAGAAAATGGGTTGCAAGCTGCAATTAAGCAACTTAACTTTGCCCCAAAAGAACTTACCGATAATTATCCTAAACGTGTTTTACATGAAGTTGCCTATGCTTTTGGTATGACTACCGATACGCTACTAAATGCAAAATATATTCGTGGTGACCAAAAATATGCAATAGGTTTTTGCGTGCATTATTTGTACCCTAATTTAAGCATTACCGAAATAAGTAAAACAATTTTTAACCAACGCGACAAAGCCGTGTTAAGCCGCTATAAAAGCATTATTGAAAAGCTGAACCCAAAACACAAAGCCGATAAAGATTATTTAAAAATAAAACAAGAACTTGACTTAATTTTAAACAAATAACCACAATGGATACACAAGAACAAAAGCCGCAAGAGCAACAAACATTTACAGAACCAAAACGTGAGTATTCTCCGTTTGGCGACAACGTACAACAACGTTCTTACACGCAAAGCAATAATGCAGCTAGTGCCGACCAAATGGGCGGTTACATACCCGAGCCGCAATACGTACCGCAAGATATTAAATTGCGTGAAGACCCCTATGCACTAATTACGGGGTCAGGTGCAACACGTGGCGGTGGCGGTGGTGGTGCAACACAAGGCCCGCCCCCAATTAACCCCGCAATGAATGATTTAAATGACCAAGATAAAAAACTTGGTGCAGAACATTTAGCTAAATTGTGTGTTGATGGATACGAGCAACTACATGTGTTTGGTAATAAGTTGGTGCAATTTAACGAACGTAAATTACGTAAGCTACAAAGCGAAGGCGAAATTGATTTAAGCCAACACGTACCCTATGAAGCGGGCCGCACCATGTCAGGTTATGAATTTGTACAAGCCTTTAATGAACAAAGCAAAGACACCCTGACTGTCTCTAGAGAATTTAAAAAAGAAGTAACACCCGTACTTACACGCGTACTTGAAAAGCGCGGTGCGGGCCTTACCGATGAACAATACCTTGGCTTTTTAGTTGCCAAAGACGTAGCAGTTAAATTGGTTATCATAAGCCAAATGCGAGGCGCAATGAATGACGTAATTGAAATGATGAAGGAAGCCAAAAAAGAAGGTACTGCACCAATGCAACCTACGCAACCACAACCAACACAACCGCAACCTACGCAACCTACGCAGCCTACACCAACGTATGCCGCAGCGCCAATAGTTGATACTGATGCAAACGATTACAACTTCCAAACAAATGAAGCAGTAATTAATGCCTCGGTTACGGAAAATAAAATTCCAAAAACAGGAAAGGATAGGTTAATGCAACAACGCCAAAAAGAAAAAATTTGGGCAGACAATGCAGCCAAAGCTGATGGCGGGTTAAGCTATGCCGAAGCCATGAAGCAACGTAAAAATGGCGATGGTAAGCGTGGCCGTAAAGCAAAACAAGTAAAAGATTATATTACACCAATTGACGAAGAACAAATAGCAGAAGCAATTGTACTACGTGAAAGTAAGCCATACGAAAAACCTAACCCACAACTAGAAGGGCTAGATTAAAAATTTAAAAATGAAGGTAGTATCAATAGAATGGCTAGATTTTAAAAAGCGGGTAATAGAAATGGCGCAAATTTTTGAAAAGGATGCCGATAAATTTTATTTCCCAATAGAAAATGAAGATGATTTTGTTATTTGTGTAGACGAAAAAAAGGTGATACCTATTTTTGTAAAGAAAGAAAATTTTTTAAAACTAGAATACGACTTCACATTTTGCGATACACGTATTAAGCGGTTGTCGTTTTCAAAAAGCTATGAAACCATAAGGTTTGAAATGGCAATAAAAGAAAATAGAAATGGCTAGGGAACCAATGTTACTTGCCGCAGTAGGCAAAAAGGGGGTTGGTAAGTCATACCAACACATGATTTTAATGAACGAATACATTACGGGTGACCCATACCATCAGGTTTCGGGACGTAAGTGCTTGGTTATGGACGTTAATGATGAGTATGGTACTTATAATATACCCGCAATATCGCTAGCAGATGTACCAATGTTTACAATACAAACCCGTATTGAAATGCGCCGTGTGCGCCCCTTTAAGCCCGATGGTAGCCGCCTTACACTTGACGAGTGGGCACAAGCACTATTTTGGGTATTAGGGGTATTTAGGAACGGGTTATTGGTAATTGAAGATTTAAACAAGTTTGTAAGTGACCACATGCCCGCTGACTTGGTAGGTGCAATTTGTACTAACCGCCACGTAGGCCTAGATATTATAATGTCATTCCAAAGTATTGGGCGTATTAATACAAAAGTATGGGGTAATTTAAACGTACTGCGTTACCATAAAAACGTAGAAAGCGTAGAACGCCATAAAAATAAATTCCCTGATAAGTTTGAGTACATGCGCATTGCCGAAATAATGGTAAACAACGAATACAACGCGGGCAATAAACGCTTCTTTGTTTATATTGACATGGATGAAGAAAAAATACGCGGTAAGTATAGCCAAGAAATGATTGAAAATGCAGTAGACCAATACATAGCTGAATTCCATAGCGAACTACTACGCCCCTACCTAGTGCGTAAAGACGCTAGTAATAAAAAAATGTATGATGAAAACAAAGCACGCACCGAAGTAAAAAACAGATTAATAGGCCAATACTTTTAATGCCTTAACGTATACGCTATCCCCCCAATTATAAATGAAGCCCCGTGATTAATTTCATGGGGTTTTTTTGTGTTGCAAAAGTGTTGCAAAAGTTGTACTTAAAATTAATTACCAATTAAAATATAGTACATAGGTTTGGTGTATCGTATTGTATCTGTATGCAACACGTAATTATTAAATAACTCAATAAATTCAAAAAAAATGGATTTCAAAAAAATTTTAGGAGACGTTCTAGTTGTTATGGCGGGTGTAGCTGCTTACAATTTACTTGTAAAGCCAATGGCTGACAAAGCAATGGCAAAATAAGAACCAAACAAATTAAAGCACAAAGTAACCCTATTTAAAAACCTACTTAAATAAAATAAAATGAGTAGCATTCAAAAATATCTTCAAAACGCTAATCGCGCCGTAAACGAGCAATTCGTAGGTGTTGATGGTTTTATTGATGACGACATGTATTTTACGGGCGCTGAAGGATTCTTCGGTGCTGACGCTGCTGCTGCACCCGTTGCGGCTGCATCTCCAATGCGTAGCCAACCTTACATCATCACTGTCTCTAACGCGTCTAACGCAGCGGTTTCAGTAGACGTATTTGGTGCGTATATCTATTTGAACAACGCGGGTTTCTCCAATGGTTCATTGGTTGTAAACAACGTTACAATTAGTTCAAACCTTTCTAACACAACTTATTACAACTTACTTAACCAATCATCTGTATCTCCGTTCACAATCGGTTCTACTCTGATTTCTTCTGTAAATGGTACTACAAGCCAAGTGTTACAACCGATCACATTAACTACTCAAGACGCAAATGGTAACCAAGCCGTTAAAATCTTGACTCCAGTAATTGATCCATATCAGCTACAATCAGGTGTTATTGAGCTTAAACAAGCTTTCCGCATTGATGGTTTTACTAAATTGACTTTTAGCATTTTTGCTTCATTTTCAGTTCAGTTCCAATTCTATCCTGCAGATACAATCAACATTGCACGTGGTTTAGCGGGTAACCCTGTATCTAAACAATACGGATCTCCAAAAATCATCAGACCCGCTTCTCGCTAGTCTCTGATTAAAATAAAAAAAGAAGGGCTGAAGCAGATAATTTATCAGCTTCGCCCTTTTTTTGTTATAAATACTTTAAATTGCACAATATGTCTAACAACGTGAACATATACGCATACACGGCCGCATCTAACCCGTACTTTGTCAAGTCTTTGGCACATAGGTACGGATATGAATATGATAAAGAACAACAACTATCTAGTGTGTTACAACAACTTGTTAGCTACGAAGGTGAGGCCGTACTAACAGAAATTATAGAAAATAACCCTGACAAAGAATTGTTCATGGATTATTTTGAAAAGAAGTACGGCAAAAAACCTGATGGTTGTTCTTGCGACACAAATGCTGCTAGTTCAAACAAAGGTGTCATGGATGCCTACATGAACTTTACGGGCCAAATGCAAGCGCAAGCCCAACAACAAGTTATGGAAAACAAAATGCTTACTAGTCAAACAACATTCATGGTTATCCTTGGTGCTGCAATGATTAGTGGTGCATTAATTATAGGGTCTATAATCAATAAAAAATAATTAGTATGAGCCAACGTCCAGGAGATTTAGGTAGTTTTATATTAGCGGGGCATAGCCCCGAAGAAGCTGCTAGGTTATCAGCTGAGTACCAAAAAAAGTATGGTGATAAATTTTCCCCACCACCACCACAAGATAAAAAAAGTGAACAAGGTGCGCCATTACCAACTAACCCCGTAAGCGAAGTTGAAGGTTTGTTTGGTGTACGCATGAGCAAAGGACAAAAATGGGCTTTGGTAATTGGTATTACACTAGCACTTTATGGCGTAACTATATACGTAAATAAAAAATAATAAAAAAATAATAAAATGGCTAATTTAAGCACAACACTAGTAGCAGAAGAATTAATATCTTATTCGGTAGTTACTGACAAAAACGGCCTTGTTAAATTGTTAGAGCGCAACGGCGTGCAAATGCCTAGTAACCCTTCTGATAGAGAAGTCACCGTCGCAGTTTTAATGGCTATGTCAAAAAGCCAAAACTTTAAAGATGAACTTGCACTTTTTTTAACTAATAAGGTAGGTGAAGCGGGTGATGATTTTCAATCATTTGTTGGCAGTGAAGCTGACTTTGGCTTTACGGGCGTAGATGACCTTGGGTTTACGGGCGTAGAAGGTTTCTTCTTTACGGGCGCCGATGACTTTTTTAGTGCAAATGGTACAAAAAAGCCCGTAGTAACGGCTGCACAAAAAAAGGCTACACGTGTTACTGATACTAACCCAAAAGGAAAAACAAAAGCGGGCCTAGCGTTAGCGGGTATTGGTAAGTTTTTTAAAGAAAACATATTAACGGCTGAAAATATTAATGCGGGTATTGCAGTTGGCTTAAATAAGGTTAATAACAAAACACAAGCTGATAGTAATAGAATACAAGAGCAAGCGTTAGTTTTACAAGGCCAACAAGATGATTTAAAAAATAAATTACCAAATAAAAAACCAATGAGCCCCGCAGTTAAATACACTTTAATTGGTGTAGGTGCTATTGCACTAATTGGTATTATTTATTTAATTGTTAAAAAGAAAAAATAATGGCAACAGATAATAAAATAGTATGGTTTGGTTTGGGTGCAGTAGCAGCCGTTTTGCTTTTACGTTACTATAATAAAAACAAAGGCTTAATGGTAGGCGACATTAAAAATGACGCAAGCAACCTAGTTAAAGCCGCAAAAGATAACCTTAACATAACTACTACGCCAACCCTAAAAACGCCAATAGTAGCTAGTGACCTTATTAATAGAGATAAAAGAAAAGTAATTGACCCAATATACGTGCCCGCGCGCAACCAAATACCAACTAGGTATGGTACGGCTGTTGGTGATGATATTTTTCAAAACATGACGGGGCCAACTACCCCAACAAACTTACAAGATGCTTGTAAATGTTCAACCAAGAAACCAAAATATTCAAAAATGTCAGTTATTAACCCTGAATTGTTATAAATAATAAAAACCATGGCCGAAGGAAAAGAATTATTAGATAAAATAGCTGAATTAAAATCAAAGTCAGATAGCTTTGCTCTTAAAAAAACCAAGGGTACCATAACGGGTGCCTTTATTGGTATGGCGGGCGGTTTGCTTATTGGTTTTTCACGGAAGTATAATTTGCTATCTTCTGCTTTTGTAGGCGCATTGGTTGGTGGTGTGGTATCACGAGTTTTATTACCAAAAATTGAAGAATAATGAAAAAAGGAATGACAACTTGGTTAATCGTAGGTGGAGCAGTTGTGCTAATTGGCACACTTGGCTTTATTTTATTACGTAAGCCAAAAGGTAAAGCACCATCGGGTAGTGGCGATAATATGCCAAAACCAAACACAAATGATGGTGGTGGCGTAATAGTAAGTAATACCCCTACCGAAGCAGCATACGAACTTATGGGTTTTGTAAAAAAAAGCAACACACCATTTATTACAATATTAAAAGACCCTACATTATTTAGTGGTGAGGTTAAAAAAGTTGAAAATTTTACTGCTATATTCGCACGGCCAAGTAGTAAAAGTGGTTGGTTTGAAGTCAGTGATGACGGCGTAACCACAATTGGCTACGTACCAAATGGCACTTTAAGAAAAATATAACCAAAAAATAAACATAAAATGAAGGTCGCAGAAATTGATTTAGAAAAAAAATTAACTGCTAACCAACTATTTAAAAAGTACAAAGAAGAAGGTGGCACGCTAAATTTTTCTGATTGGCTTACACGAGAAAAAACAAAAGGTATTTTCCCATTAAATAGTGGCTTAAATGAACAAATAAATTTAACTTTAAATAATTTAAAAATAAAGAAAATGGATAAGACAGTTTTAGGTTTTCCCGTTAAGACATTATACATTGTTGGTGGCGTACTTGTTGCCGCAATAGTAATAAGCAAATTAATTAAAAAGAAGTAAAATGAAACAACGCGACATCATTATAGGGGTAGCAGTGCTTGCGCTTGGCGTATGGTATTTTAAACTTAAAAATGCTAAAAAATCTGCTAATCTTGGGCCAATTATAGTTGGCGTACCTGAACCCGCACCAAACAAACCAATTGATGCCGCTACGGGTGCCCCAATTGCTATGAACGTAACGGGTGCGGGTACTTATAGCCATGCCTTTTTACAAGATTACGAATTAATTGTACCGCCATTCCAACCAAGTGCAGAAGTACAAGCTAGAAGCCGTGAACTTGACGCGGGGCGTTTTGCACCTAACTTCCAAAATATTAAAAGCCCAATTTACGTAAATGATTTATAGACTTTGGACAAGGTACGAACCATGTAAAATATGCGTTAAAGTGCGGACAACAAGCCCGCAAACTATTGCATTAAAGGCTTACGATTCTGATAAGCCTAACACGTATTTTATGGATCGTACAAAAACCATAGATGGTACCGAAGACCTATATGTACGTATGCCACTAGCACCTAATAATTGCTTATTAAGCATTTATAATGAAAAGAATGGCAATCAAAAGAAAAACGAAGACCCAAGCTTTGAAGTTTTAAGCATCAAAAAAGAAGAAATTGAAATAACCCTACCAAAAACTAAAATGGACACACCCTTGGTGCGTAACTTTGTGGCTTTTGCCCAAAAATTTTGTTTTTCAGCGGGTTGGATAGCCGCCAACCGCGACTACGTAAGTTCGGTAGGTAACTTTAAAATTGAGTACTTACCTTATATTGTAAGTAGCCGTGGTGAGCGTATGGCAACCCCCGCACGTGTAAGCACTAAAAATGGACGTATACAAGTATCGCAAGAGGCGTTTAAGCCTTATACAATACCTATGCGCATGGCAATTTTATTGCACGAATTTAGCCACTATTACATTAATAGCGACATTTCTAACGAAACCGAAGCTGACCTTAACGGCCTCACAATTT
>Ga0181346_1000148_pt1 | contig 28616 bp, 28 predicted proteins | sample Su13VDMM15DN_FD_130100 | JGI IMG/M metagenome (GOLD analysis project Ga0181346, IMG submission 130100) | Freshwater viral communities from Lake Michigan, USA - Su13.VD.MM15.D.N | ecosystem: Environmental > Aquatic > Freshwater > Lake | place: USA: Michigan | collected 2013-07-15 | reverse complement strand
TGAATGAACGACTGGACGAAAACTTATATCTAATGGGCACCAGTTCTATGGGTCTTAAGCCGCCTAAGATACTCCCCGCTTCTGTCAGACGGCCGAAGGTTCCCTCCATACCTGGCGTTGTGACTGCGGCGGAATTAGATACTGAGGTATGCAAGGGGCATTTGGGGCTTAGAATGGATTGTGGAAAATTAAACTGTAAGAAAGGAAACTAGAGATGTCAGCAACAAGAGAGGGCGGAATTAAAACAGCCCGAACAAACAAAGCTAAGCACGGTGAGGATTTTTATAAGAGGATAGGTGCTATTGGCGGCAAGAAGGGGACGACTGGTGGCTTTGCAGCTAATCGTGAACTCGCTCGTATTGCTGGACGTAAGGGCGGGCGTATAAGCAAGCGATTGCCAAAACAAAACATTAGTGGTATTTTATAGACAAACACACACTCTTAAAAAAATAACTAATATAACTAAGAGGGAATCTAATGACAAAAAGAGTACGCACCCCAGCTCAACTAGCTAATGATGAGCGACTGCGAAATAAATCTAAGACCGTAGCTGAGTCTCCTCAGCCCCAACAGCCAGCACAACAAGAGAACAAGGTTGAACTAACCCAAGACCAGTTCCAGGCTTTGATGGAGCGCCTAAATAAACTAGAGACTTCCAAGACTGAGACCTTTGACACCAAAAACGAGCCACAACTTAATCAGTTGGGCCGAGCTATTGGTATCATGCAGAAATTCTCTGTTGACCCTAGAGACTACTCTGACCCCCGCCAAGACCTCTACGACCTACGAGAACTAGAGCGTTTTGCTTTTAAACAGAACTACTACCTTAACTGGGACGTCGAACAAACCCAGTACGAGACCAAGTACGGCACCAGCTTCTCTGAGCCACGATTTGAGCTACGACTGTACAAGCGATTATTTGAAGATGACGGCGAACCTACAGTTATAACTGATAATGTCGGCAAACCCGTGCTTGATGAACAGGGCAAACCTCAATTCAAAAGCTACCTAGTTAAGAAAGCATTTTTCTTCGAAGACCCAGCTGCTTCGATGAAAGAAGCCCAGCAACTTGGACTACCAGTCACCAATGCCAACTCCAAAGACTTCCTAGAACAAATGCGTAAACTACGCTACAAGAGCTGGTTACTTGAGGTCTTTAACCGCCCCAAAGCAGTGAAGACTAACCGCAAAGAACAAATGGTTATAGGTAGCTCTGTCGTAGAGGTAGAGTCCTACTCAGAAGCGGCGTAGATGTACAAGGCCTCCCCAAAGCAAGCACAGGCTCACGCAGCTATTTTAAGAGATGGCTTTAAGCGAGCTGTGCTTCTTTTTGGTCGTCAGTCGGGTAAGTCGTACTTCGCCACTCAACACGCCTGGATTAGTGCCGTTGCTAAACAAGGTAACTACCTAGTAGTTTTTGATACTTATAAACATGCTCATCAGGTTATTTGGCGCCAATACGTCCCCCTAATCCCCAAAGAACTCATATATAAGAAGAACGAACAAGAACTCATCATCGAGTTCCACTACATTCAAGGCCCAATCAAGATGCCGTGGGGTGAGGTGATAGAGATGAACCACGACGAAAGCCTACCCCGTAGTTCAATTCAACTTTTAGGTTCCGACCAAGCCGACTCTCATCGTGGGCTAAAAGTAGAAGGTATCATCTTTGACGAGTATGGCGACCAAAAAGCTGAGAACTTCGCTACTGTTTACGAACCGATGTTCACGACCACGGGTGGTTGGGCGATATTCCTCGGTACGCCAAGAGGCTACAACCATTTCTACGATATGGTGATGGACGCTAGAGATAACCCCGACTGGTTCTACTTAGAGGCTACCTGGCGAGACTCTCCCTATGTGAGAGCTGAAGCAATCGACCTAGCAAGGCGTGATGCCGAGAGAAAAGGCACACTCCCCGCCTTCTTGCAGGAATACGAGCTTGAGTTTAAGAGCGTACAGGGCGCTGTTTATCCAATCTTTGACCGCAAGATACACGTAATCCCGCCAAAAGACGTACCAGATGACCTCACTATCTACGGAGGAATCGACTTCGGCTACCACACCACCGCATTTATCCTTATAGGTATTGACAAAGACCAGAACTATTATATATTTGATGAGATTTATGCTAGACAAGAGGTATTGAACGACATAATCCCTAGAATACGTCAAAAGATAGGCGATAAACGTCTAGTTTTGATGGTTGGAGACTCTGCTAACCGTGATGCACTTGAAGTTATGAGCAAAGAGTTCCCAATGGTGCCAGCTTCTAAGGGAGCAGGAAGTATTATTGACGGTATCGACCTAGTGAGAAACCTCCTCAAACCCCGTACCCAGCTAGTAGGGCTGCCAAAACCCTCTATGTTTGTCACTTCTAACTGTCGCAACTTTATAATTGAGATGGAATCCTACAAATATCCAGAGGACAGACCAAACCGCAATCCAAGCGACCTCCCAATGAAAGAGAATGACCACGGACTTGACGCATATAGGTATGTTGTGCTGCATTTAAAACACGGTGTAGAGAAAGATTCAAAGATGCCCGAACCCAAGATTACATTCAACGATTACGGGTTAATGTAGAAAAGTGGTATTATAAAATTATGATTAGCAAAGCTCACTCTGATATACAAGGCTACATCGACGCTATCCCCTACGGACAGATAAACCTTATAGTCCACAAGGTAAACCGTAAAGTAGTGGCTGTCGAGACACTGGGGCAAGAAACTCTAAGATATACTGACACCGATGCTGCACTACACGACGTCCATGCTATACTTGAAAACTTGAAAAACACTGGATATTCTGGTCAGGCTCATATAGAATTACAATATAAAGATGGACAAATCTCCATCATTAGTATCCACGACACCAAAAAAACCCAATACTAAAAAGGAAAAACCGTGAAAGACAAAAAAGAGTACGAAGAAAAAGAGTCTATTACTGAAAACAAAGGCGAAACAATCTACGAGCTAAAGAGTCAGTTCGCTGATGACCTTGAAGCACATGACAATTACATCACTGAGTTTGATGCTTACGAGGCTATGCTTATTGGTGAGGTGTGGGACTCTGTTTCTAAGTCTGTTAAGAAGTCTTCTATCACCGACAGCTATGCCGCTACCCTTGCAATAGAACGAGCTGCTAGAGTTATGGGCAAGTTGCCTGATGGACAAGTAGAGGCTATCGCAAAACGAGATACTGGCAAAGCTGCCTTCATGGAGATTCTGCGCCAAAAATGGATATACCCTAATGCAAACTCTCAACACCCGTTCTTTATTAAGTTGAGAATGTGGCAACTCTATTCTTCTGTCTACGGGTATATGCCTATGTATTATGACTGGAATGTATCCCCAGATGGCTCATACATTGGGCCAGACTGTTGGTTGTGGAACCCACGCAATCTTATCCCCCAGATGGGACGTACATCACTCGCAGACATGGGCTATGTAACTGCACTATCCTGGGTAGATGAGAAACAGATTGATGAATACTTAGAGGAAGATGAAGCCGCTGGCTGGGACAAAGCTTCTCTCCAAACACTCAAGGAGCTTGTTGAAGCTGGTGATGAAAAAGGCTCAGTTGACCCTAAGCGCGATACAGAAGTTAGCCGTATTCGTACCCTCGGAGATTCTAAGAAGGGTATCTGTTTAGCTACTAGATATGAAGCTGGCGAAGATGGCGAGTGGGTAACATTCGCTCCTGACCACGGATGCTTAGAAGTTAGGCGACTTGCTAACCCTCACAAGAACGGCAAGATACCTTTCGTCATTAAATACTCTATGCCTCTTTACGATTCATTCTACGGCATGGGTGACTTCCAACGAGCCAAACCACTACAGTTTGCTAGAGACGGTCTAACCAACTTCTACTTCCACGGTATTAAAATGAACCTTTCACCTCCTATGGTTATCAACGCCAACGGTGTAATCAAGCACACAATCGACGCTACCAACCCTGCTCAGGTAATGATGGAGACAATTCCAAACTCAATCCGACGTCTTGAAACTTCTACGGCTGGTCTTTCGACTTACCAGGCCGCCCAATCACAGTTGACGGGTTCTTTGCTTTCTCTTTACGGGACACAGAATGCTTCTATCCCTGGCGCTGAGGCATTGAATCCATCTCAGGGTAAAACTCCTGCTGCTATAAACATGTATGGCGACAAAGAGGCTACTCGTGACGGCCAAGAACGCACCTACATGGAACAGGCTATTGAACAACTTACAGATGGGTTCTTCTCACTTGTAGGCAATATCGGAACCGAAGACATACCTGTAACACTATTCGCCAAAGATATTGAAGAAATACAGAAGATGGGCTACGAAGACATACTTGAAATGGTACAGCCTAGTGAATCTGGTGAAGCTGGTACTCTAATGATTAAGCCAGATGGTCTAAAAGACGCTGCTTACCGATTCAACATTACTCACGGCTCTACTAAGGAAATGGACAAAGAGAAACAACTCGCATCGCTTGAGAGGCTTATGGGTGTGGTCGGAAAGTTCCAGAACGAACTTAAAGAGAATCCAAATCTAGTAATAGGTTGGGACGAAATGCTTACTGATTACCAGTCGTTATCTGACCTGCCGAACGCTAACCAATATGTCCGCCCACTTAACGAGCAAGAGATAGCTGAACGAGAAGCCTTAATGCAGCAGCAAGCACAAATGCAAGCCGAAGAACAAGCTAAGATGCAAGAAGAAAAAATGATGGCTCAACAATCAGCTATTGCTCCAGCAGCAACTTCAGTTAGAGGCATGACGTTCCAAGACCCAGACTTAGGCTCAATCGCCCAAGAATTAGATTCAATGTAATTTAAGGAGAGTTAAATGAAGTACGGTATACCAGAAGGCAGTTCAATCGACCTACCTGTAAGTCAAGTAGACCCAGAGTCTAAATCAAGAGAAAGACAAATGGCTGCTTTTACGGAGAAACCAGAATGGAAGTTGCTTAAAGAACACCTTGAAGCACGTAAGAAGTTCTACCAACTATGTCTGCCAAACGGCACCCCAATCACTGAGATACCAATGGAAGAAGTCGCTGCTCGCTGGGTCGCCGCCAATACCATAATCCAAGAAATAGACGCTATTATAAGTACCTACGAGGAGGTAGCTCAAAGTGTACGAACCCAAACCCCTTAATTATGAAGAACTAGGAGTAGACGCTCCGACTGTAGATTTACACGAAAAACCAGAGCTGATTAAACCGAATGGCCCGTGGAAGCAACGAGGCAATCATATATACAGAGAAGCTGATGGCCTAAACTACGGCAGCCGAATCCCTACTACGCACTATCTAGTAGGAACAGATGACAAAGGGATGCCGATACTTGAACGAATTAAACTTTAGTAGTATTATTCAAACAACGGAGCCGACCGAGCCGTATAACGAGGTCAGTAAAATAAAACAATAGGAGAATTAACAATATGGACGAAGAAGCAGTATCACAAACGAATGATGATGCAGCAGAACTGGAAAACCAAGACGAAGGCGTTGAGGAGTCCACCAGTGATGAGAACCTTAATAATGAGAATCAAGAAGTAGAAGAAACCGTTGAAACGACAGAGGAAGCCGAAGGGAAGACTCAGGATACAGAAGAAGAAACTACCGAAGAATTGTCGCCTCGCCAACAAAAGCGTGTCGAACAGCTAACTAAAAGTAAACTGGATTCAATTCTTGACAGGGTAACGCAGGGAAAAGCTCAGGCTTCGACCTACAAACCGCTTGATTATAAAGAGACTATAGAAGCTGACGAAGAAGTTATCAATCAGTTGTCTAAAGATAGAGAACAGTACGCCACTAGTTTGCAAGAACAGACTAACGAGCGCATAACGACTGAACTCTGGAAGCGAGACATCAAAACTGACTTAGCCCTTGTAAAAGACAAGCTAGATAAACTTGACCCGTCTGACGCTAGAGCTATCGACAAAGAGTATCTACTTTACTCAGGGTATGACCAAGAACGTGGACGAGTTGCAAACCCGACCATTAGTTATGCCGAGTTCGTAGAGGCACAGATAGAAAGAGCCGAGCGACTAGCCTCAAACCTCAATATTAGGACTCAACAAAATGTTGCTAAACAAGCCGCCCAAACAGGCTTACGCCCAACTGGGGGAGCAAGTAAAGCAACAAAGATTTCTTCAGCAGACGACATCGCCAATATAAGTGATGCTGACTGGGAGAAGAATAGGGATTCCTACCTGAAACAAATGGGCATTACAAAACGATAATTAAATTTTAAGGAAAACAAACAATGAGTACATTAAACTCTAACTCAACCCGTGCCCTTTCACAGACCGCACAGGTCATCAAAGAAATCTGGGATAAAGAGATTCACAAGCCTTTTTATAAGAAACTACAATCAGCTAAATTGGTAAACCGTGATGACGGTCTAGTTGCTGCTGGTGGCGACCTAGTTCGCAAGCCGTTTCTTGACACTGTAGACGCACGAGCAAAATCTGCTTCTACAGACGTAACATTTGACGTACCTTTCGGTACTCCTATCAGCTATAACATCGACAAGCACTACTACTCTGCTGTTCGTATTGAGAAAATCGCTGAAGTACAAAGCTCATGGAACCTACAAGAGGCTTTCCGTGGTGCTCAGACTGAAGCTTTGGCTCGCCAAATCGACACAGACGTACTAGGTCAATTCGCATCTGTAGGTACAACTGTATCTGGTGGTGCTGCTATCGACGACGCTGACATGATTGCTGTTGTTGCTGCATTTGATGCTGCTAACACTCCAATGGACATGCGCCGTGGTGTTATCGGTTCTGGAACTAAGGGCGACCTTCTAAACGTAAACAAATATGTTGCTTACGACCAAACTGGCAAAACAGGTAAAGCTGTTGACGGTTCAGGTGGACTAGTATCTAGCGTTTACGACATGGACATATACCACTCTCAGAACGTACCTGTTTCTACAACTGGACGAAACCAGTTCTTCCACAAGGACGCATTGAGCCTTGCAGAACAGTTGAAGCCAACTACTGAAACTGAAAAAGTTGCTCGAAGCCTAGCTTTGGACGTTGTTGTTCACACCATTTACGGTGTAAACGTAGACCGACCTGCAAGCTACATCGAAGTTACTCGTACTACTGCTGCTTAATTCATAAAATAAAAAACTTAAAGGAACTCAAACTATGTCACAATATGAAACATACGTTGGAAACGGCGCAAGAGAAATCTACGTTGCCAGCACACAAGCTGGACAAGCGACTTCTACTGGCCTTTCAACAACTCAGACTGGAATTACGCTAACTAACCCTGCTGGCTCTGGCAAGACTCTTGTAGTCTTGACTGTAGCTGGTGCTGTTAGTGCTGCTCCTGCTGGTGCTTCTGCGCTAGTATTGGCTGCTAACGTAAACCCTGTTGCTGCTGCTGTAACTCAAACTACTCCACTAACAGTTCGCCGAGCTAACCTCGGTCTCGCTGGTACTGGTGCTGGTCTTGCTGCAAGCGCAGTAACACTTCCTGCTGCTCCAGTAGTAGTTCGTGCTCTACAGTCACCTGTAGCTGCAAGCTCTATCACTCCTGCACAGGTCCTTGACAACATCAATGGCGAACTATGTATCGCCCCAGGATGTGCATTGTCTCTAAGCTCTATTACTACAGCTGTAACAGGCGTATGGTCAATAACTTGGGAAGAAGTCAACGAAATAGGCTAAACCTATTCAATAGCTGGACATCTATTCAAACTGTCCGCCAAACTAATCCTGAGAGAAAGCCAATGCGTGAGTATCGCCCAATCAGGGAATAAAATAAGGAACATATAATGCAAAGAAATGAATTAGTCATGTTGGCGAACAGCGTGGGTTTTGACCCAACGACAATCGCTAATGACTCTAAACTAGAAAACCACTTAAAGTATCTTATCGCTAACCAGTCTACAATGGCTGGTACTTTAGCTACTGGAACAATTACCGCCTCTGGCATTGCTGTCGCCGCCGAAACAATTACAATCGGTAGTGTCACATACACCTGGAGAGCTGCTCTTACTGGAGCAAAGGCTACAGGTACAATTACGACCACTGGTAACTTCTCAGAAGGCGAAACAGTTAGTGTTGAAGGACAAACTTATACCTTCCGTGCAACACCTGTAAGCCCTTACGATATTGATATTGGTGGTTCTGCTGCTGCTAGCCTTGATAACTTAAAACAAGCTATCAACCAGGGCGACACAGAAGGCGCTGGAGAAGGCGAAGGTACTAATTATGGTACTGGAACACTATTCCACCCACTTGTAACAGCTACAACTAACGCTAACGATTCACAAATCGTCCAAGCAAGAGACTTCGGCACATACGCTAATAGATTTATGACTAGCGAAACTTGTGCTGCTGCTTCATGGGGCGCTGCTACTATGACTGGTGGAGTTGCTACAATTCCTAACGAAATACTAACTACTGGTGTTGCTGCAACTGAGCTAGACAGCCTAAAATTGGCTATCAACAACTCTGCAACAGAAGGTACAGAGTATTCATTTGGAACTAAGGCTCACCCACAAGTAACCGCAGAAGCTAACGACAACACTACTCAAGTAGTAACTGCTAGAGATTTTGCTGTTGGTGAAGATATTGCTTCAACTAAGACGATGACGAACTGGGCATGGGGTGCAACTACTCTAGCTTCAGGTGTCTCTGACCAGAATGCAGTAGACGCTACAGCTCTAGCTGGTACAGGTAAAGGTCAAAACGCAAATGTCTAAACTAAAGAAAGTAATTTCTAAAGTTATGAAGCCAAAGATTGACCCAAGTACGGTTAATCCCTGGTTGAGTATTGAGCATGACTGTGACTGGCTTCCTGCCAATGATGGCAAAGAACTAGTATGTGGTATGTGTTCTACTCGCAAGCCCGCATAAGCTGACTGACCGCTTATAAATTAGAGCCTTGTAATGAGGCTCTTTTTTATTTACAATTAAACACTAGGAGAATTAACATGACACTACACGACTACGTGATTATCCAAGTAGATGATTACGAGAAGAAGAAGGGTGAATTGTATCAAGCTGAACAATGGAAAACCTTGCCACCCACAGGGATTGTTCTAAGTATTGGGCCAGAAGTAAAACACGTAAAAGAGGGTGACAGAGTTCACTTTCTTAGATTTGGTGCTATTGACGGCTTAGAAGAAAAAGAACGTATCTGTCGGGAGAGGGACATTATTCGCATACTATGAAGGGCAAAAAAGCATACTTTGACAATGACGCACGTAAAAGGCTACTAAAAGGAGCACTGCTCTTGTACCGAGCTGTATCTGCTACGATGGGGCCGAACTCAGGCAACGCCGTACTCGGCAATCTACCTTACGCACCACAGATAACCCATGACGGTGTGACTGTCGCCAAATCACTAGAGATAAAACCAACAGAAGATAATCTTGGTGAGGCTGATGGGCTTGAACTTCTAAAAGAGACTTCTATTAGAATGGACGAGATTGCTGGTGACGGCACAACTACTGTAACGGTACTCGCCTATCACCTATTAGAGTCTGCCTGCCAGATGATTGAGAAGGGTTCAAACCCGATGGAGCTTCGCCGAAGCTTAGAGAAGGCTGCGTTAGTTGCAATAGAAAATCTTGCAGAGATGAGAAAGCCGCTAGAGACTAATGAGGACATAGAAGCCGTTGCCACTATTTCTGCTGGTGACCCTGAGATTGGTAGAGTGATTGCTGAGATTGTTGAGAAAGTTGGTCGTGACGCCGAAATTACCATAGAAGAAGGAAAGGGCATGACTATTGATAGCGAGATAGTCAACGGCTACACCTTTGATTCTGGCTACTCCAGCCAATACTTTATAACTGACCACTCCCGCCAAGAAGCAGTGCTCAACAATCCCTACATCTTGCTTATTAACAGACGAGTTGGGTTTGAAAGAGATATCTTTCCAATACTGCAAAAGGTAGCTGAGAGTGGGCATCGAGAACTACTAATCATAGCTGACGCTGTAGAGTCCGAAGCTCTGGCAGCGATTGTGCTCAATAAACAAAAAGGTGTTATTAACTCAGTCATAGTACATGCTCCTGGTGGTGGAGATGGTCGCAAAAAGTTCCTAGAGGACATGTCGTCACTAACTGGCGGCAAAATTATAGACACGGATAACGGCGAAGAAGTCACCGAGGTTACTGTTGAAGAACTAGGGCGTGCTGAGAAAATAATAGTGACTGCTAAAAAGACCACAATAATTGGTGGCAAGGGTGATGTGGAGCAAAGAGTTAAAGACCTCAAAGACCAAATGAAGACTTGCCCAATGAAAGATATGCCACATTTAGAACAGCGCATAGCAGGATTACAGGGCAAGGTAGCTATCATAACCGTGGGTGGCTCTACCCAAGTCGAGATAGAAGAACGCAAGTATCGAGTAGAAGATGCCGTCAAAGCTACAAAAGCAGCTGTTAAAGAAGGAATTGTACCAGGCGGTGAGACTGCACTACTCTGGCTGTCCCGCCAAATAGTAAGAAAAACACCAGGAGACGTACTGCTTAGTCATGCTATGGAGCAACCGTTTCGAGTGCTAATGGAGAACGCTGGTTACTCACAAGAGCTTGAGAGCCAAATACAGGCCGTAGGAGACGGTATTGATGCTAAAACGGGCAAACTAGTAGACCTATTCAAACAAGGCATTATAGACCCTGCATTTGTCACTAGAGAGGCAATTCAGAATGCCGTATCGGTAGCAGGCGTCGGAATGACTATGAACGTACTAATAGCAGAGGAACCCGATGAGAGTCCACAAAAGTAGAGACTCACTCCAAGAAACAGACGGAGCTTTAAAACAGCGCCTAACTCCAAGAGCTGTATTAAAAGACTACTCGCTCAGACATCAAGTAGAAATGAGATGGGACTTATCTAAGGAAGCAGAAAGAGAACGAATATTCTTATTGAAAATTGACGATATTGAGGTATTATTAGACTGGGAAGAAATGATGAAGGCAGGACGCTTCGTCTAACAACAAAAATGCAAAAACCTGATTACAGTAAAATCTCTCCTGAACTTCGAGCTAAACTGGAAGAAATGAATAAAGCACGTCCCGAAAATCAGTCTCTACAGGTGTTACAAGACATCGCTTTGATGTTGCAAGACATCCTAATGACTGACGATGAAAAGCGAAAAGGTAGCAATAAAACTATTGAAGAATTTGGTGCGCTTTTAACTGACGCAAGAGAAAGTCTACAAACTATCGCTAATAAAGAGGATAAAGAACTACCCGATTACGCCAAACCAATAGTTGAAGTTCTTTCTAAGGTTCTAACAGCCATCAACGCCAAAGAATATTCGCCAAAGATAGATGTTAAAGTTCCAGATATAAACGTCCCAACTCCGCAAGCGACTGTAAACGTGGACGCCCCAGACCTGAAAGGTATAGAGAGACTTCTGAAGACCGAAGTGCCAAAGGCATTCGAGGAAGCAATTTCTAAAATACCCCCAACTGTACTGCCAGAATATCCTGACAGATGGGATGAAGTATTAAAGTGGCTTGAAGACATCGATACTGGCACACGCATGAAGCCACTACCAGGCTCGATGAAAGTCACTAACCCAGACGGCACTCTAATCGGTAGTTCTGCGAGCGATGGGTCTATTGTTGACGGAGTAGACACTGCCATCAAAGCAACAGTACTAGACCTGACAACTTCTAATCCCCTCACAGTTGGTATCGTTGACGGTACAGGCGCACAGATAACCTCCTTTGGCGGTGGCACTCAATACACTGAAGGCGATACAGATGCCTCTATAACTGGTACAGCTTCACTAATGGAAGTTGCTGGCAACACCTTACAGCCAATACAGGGTACAGTCGCAGATGGACTCTTAGTTAATTTAGGTGCGAATAATGACGTGACTGTCACTGGTACGGTAACTGCTGCAGCTCAACCTGGCGTAGACATAGGTGACGTAGACGTTCTTTCAGTTATACCTGGAACTGGTGCTACTAACTTAGGTAAAGCAGTTGATAGTGCCGTTGGAGCTACAGATACAGGGGTAGCCCTACTCGCTAAACACGTTGCAGACCAAGTCGCCACTACTGTATCTGATGGTGATTATGAACTACTAGAAACCGACTCACTTGGTTCGCTTCACGTTAATGCTGAAGCCCACCACAAGTTTGATGGATTTAATGCGACAACAGGCTGGTCAGTTCTAGGTGACGATACAGGCAACCTCGCCACCACCACTAAGCACGTTACAGGGACACTAGCCCTAACCTTTGATAAATTAAACGGCACGGCTAATACGATATTTGCAGGTATTCAAAAGACCCTTAGCTCAGTAGATTTAGGCGATATATCACAGCACGACCTCTTACAGGGTACATTCTATCTACCTAGCATATCTAATGTAAGTTACGTATTCCTAAGATTAGGTACTGATAGTACGAACTATAATGAGTGGCGATTACCAGACACCGCTCTTGAGCCAGCCACCTTTGAAACTGGAGCATTGCCTGTTGGTGACGCTAATTACGCAGGAATAACTGGTAACGGTTGGAATCCATCAGCTATCACTTATATCGCAGTAGGTGTAGCGTTTGACAACCAAACCGACACCCTGGCAGGGATAGTCTTTGACGAGATTTCCTACCACACTAACCAGCACACCTCAACAATCTTAGGGGCAGAAGTAACTACAGAAGTGTCCACCCCTAATGTGAACCTACAAAAAATAGGTGGTACTGCGACCGATAGGAACGTAGGTACAGCATCAAACGGTACTCTGAGAGTAACTATCGCAACCGATGATGAGATTAACGATGACCTAGATGCGATTAAAACAGCGGTCGAAGTTATAGATAATGCTATAGCTGGCTCTGAAATGCAGGTTGATGTAGTAGCAGCATTACCAGCAGGCACTAACGCTATAGGCAAGCTCACCCAACCAACTGTTGCTACTTTAGCGAATGTAACAATGACTGGAGCATCAGTCACCGTACAGGCATCTAATGCCAACAGACGTAACCTTATGATATTTAATGACTCAGGCGTTGTAGTCTACGTCAAACTTGCGGCTGCAGCTTCAGCAACCTCTTTCACGATTAAGATGGCCGACCAATCCTACTACGAATTACCAGACCCAGTATATACAGGTATCGTAACAGCTTTTGGCGCATCAGGTGACGTAAGAGTGACGGAGGTAGCGTAATGCCATACTACGCACCAGCAGGTGGGGCAGACGGCTTCAATAACGTAGCCGCAGGTACACAAACTGCCAACACTACGGGGACGGTGGTATTTTCTAACTCTAATAATGTATCTTTTGGTATGTCTAATAACTCATTAGTAACGGCCTCGGCCTCTTACCCTAGCCAGACTAACCAGAATAACTCACTGTTCGCCCTAGGTAACACCACTCAGAACTCATCAACTGTACTAAACGCTTCAGCTCTATCTTTCAACGCTCTTGGAGCAGCAACTATGGGCTATTCTAACGGCTCTATTCAGATGTCTGTACCAGTTCAAACTCAGTTCGTACTCTCTAACTCTAATGGGGTGTCATTTGGCACAAACGGCTCTACAGTAACGGCTACAGTAGCAACTAACTACCAGTCATCTAACGCTAACTACCTCACAAGCCAATCTAACCAAGCTGCTTCTAACTCGGCTGGTAGCTTCACGTTCCAGACGCTTAACTTCAGTAACGCAAACAACGTCACATTTGGAACGAGTGCTGGTGGAATAATCACTGCCTCAGTTGCAGCTACAGTAGCAAGCAATACACCTGCCGTTTCTAACTCAGCAGGTAGCTTCACCTTTAGCACTCTAAACTTCTCTAACGCAAACAATGTTACGTTTGGTACTTCTGCTGGCGGTATCGTTACGGCGAGTGTCGCAGCACCTGGAGCAGGTGGAGGCATCGGAATCGCCGCTGGAACACGCACAGCTACAACAGCAGGAAGTCTACTGTTTGATACTGGCAACGGCATAACCTTTGGTCTTAACGCTGTTGGTGGCTCTATTATGACTGCCTCGCATAACGGCTTAACTCAACAATCTACTCAACCAGTAAACGCCTCTGCTTCTAACGGTTCATTTAACTTTTCAACCCTAGCTTTCTCTAATGCTAATAATGTTACTTTCGGTACATCGGCAGGTTCAATAATCACCGCAAGTGTAGCAGCAACGGTAGCTAGTAACACTCCAGCAGTATCTAACTCGGCTGGTTCGTTTACGTTTAGTACGCTCAATTTCTCAAATGCCAATAACGTAACCTTTGGCACATCGGCAGGTGGGATTGTAACAGCCTCAGTAGCTGCTCCTGGTGGCGGTGGTGCTGCAACCCTTTCCTACTTCAGATACCCTAACAATGCACCGTTTAACGCTAGCTCATCACAGAGTTTTGGTATAAGTACAATGGCAATTCAGCCATTCCAGCTACCGTTTAACGTGTCTGCAAGCTATATGCGACAACCAGTAAGTGTTGGATTTGGTAGCACGACTTTTGCATCAGGAGCGAACACTACACACTCACTCCGTCAAACTAACACATATTATGCGATTATTTACTCACAAGGCGTGGGAGCGAGTGCTAGTAGTATCCAATCAGTCTATTCCAGCTCACTCTCAGATGTAATGCAGATAGATGCTCGTGTTGGTGCTGCCTCTAATAACCAGACCGTGTCCCACTTCTTCACTTTTGGAGCAACGGGCAACTCTAGTATAGGCTTTACCACAGGTTACTCACCAGCCGCATCATCTATCGTCAGGGTAAGCACCACCCACCTTACCGCATTTACTGGTGCTAGATTCTTAGACATACCATTTGCAACACTTCTTGCACCTGGTAACTACTGGCTCGGTATACAGGTATCATCTGCTACAGCTGTATCAGGAACGGCTGCTATGAACCAGGGTACTCAGAAAGTCAGCTACTACAACATCACTCAAGTATCAGCCAACATCAACGAGATGGGAGCTAACACTACAGCAGGTTCTAATATGTGGCAAGGCTTCGGACATGGTAACTGGACAACCAACACATCAGGTAGAACTACCGCATCAATCAACCTCGCCCAAGTCAGTACCGTAGCTAACCAACCAATATTCCCATTTGAGTTTAGACGACAAGCATAATATGTTATTTATAAACACATAACTACAGGGAGAGTAGATAATGGACAAAAAACCAGCAATAGTAATGAGTAACGATAGTTACCATAACGACAGTAATTGGGTCGATAGACTCGAAAAAGAACAAACTTACAGGGATTTATCTACTATAATTCTATGCCCTGCTATTGGAGCGATACCCACTAGAGTCGTTGCGAACTGGCAATATATGCGACCAATGAACCAAAAGGTAATCGGGCCTATATTCCTTGAGAATATGGAGGTAGGACAGGCATACAACGAGGGCATCAAGATGATTCTTGAAAACCCCGAACTTGCCAAATACAAGTACATAATGACCATTGAAACAGACAACTATCCACAACACCCTGACGGACTGCTTAAACTATACGAGAACATGGACAAGTACGACTGTATCGGTGGACTGTACTGGACTAAAGGTGAACAGGGGCAACCAATGTGTTATGGCGACCCAGATGTACAACCACTTAATTTTATACCTAGAAACCCTGTACCGAATACATTAACTCCCTGTAATGGGCTAGGTATGGGGTTTAACCTATGGCGACTCGAAATGTTCAAAGACAAGCGCTTCGAGTACGGCAAATGGTTCAAAACAGAACAATCCTATGACCAAGCTGTGGGAGCAAAGGCGTACACACAAGATTTGTACTTCTTTGAAAAAGCAGTGGGATTAGGATATAAGTTTGCATGTGATGCCAGAGTGCCAGTTGTACATTGGGATGAAACTAATAAGAAAGCGTGGTAAATCATGGATGCAAATTACATATGTCCAACATGTAAAACTCCTAGAATATACAATACAGTAACAGCAATAAGCAAGTAATGGAGATACCACCAATTAGCTATAACGAGTTCATGCAAGAGTTTGGTGGGGAGTACGCAGATTTTGCAAACAGGTCTCTAGCATACATGTTACAGCAGCAAAGAGATACTCTCGACACTCGAACAAGAGTAGAGTGGGAAACAAAACTCGAAGGAATAAATCAATTAACAGGGAGAAGATATGAGTAAAGAAACTAAGACACTAAAAGTTATGGCGAGAGACGAAAAGGGTCACTTCATTAAAGGGGGTCTACCTTGGAACACGGGTACAAAAGGAGTTAAATCATCTACTTCTGGTAGTTTCAAAAAGGGTGATAATTTGGGTGAAAAGCACTTTGCTTGGAAGGGTGAACTTGCTGGGTATCTTTCTAAGCACACATGGATGAATAGAACATTTGGAAAGCCATCAGAGTGTGAGGGGTGTGGGGCTACTAAGGCAAAAAAGTTTGAGTGGGCTAATATCAGCGGAGAATACAAGAGAGAGCGTAGCGACTGGAAAAGATTATGCACATCTTGCCATATGAAAATGGACGGACACGCTTATAAAATGTGGGAAACAAGAAGGAGCTTACAAAATGTCTAAGAATGAAAAACCATTGCGCTTAAGCATAGCTTGCGGACAAAACATACCAGAAGGCTTTGTCGGCATGGATATACACCCAGGCAAAGACGTTAAATACGTGGGAGACATATTAGATTTCTGGTCAAAAGATAACGTCTGGTCAAAGATAAAAGATAACTCTGTAGACGAGATAGACTGTACAATGTTTGTGGAACATATCCCTCACATCATAGAGGGGCATGGCATGAAGCACGGCTTTGATGACTGTTTCTATCTGTTCTTTAATGAAGTCCACCGAATACTTAAACCTGCTGAGTTTGACGAGAAAAACCCCAACATCCCAACTAAAGGCTTTGCTCGGATTGTAACTCCGTACTACTCAAGTCCTAGAGCCGACCAAGACCCAACTCACGTTAGAGTTCTATCAGAGGCTTCATATCTATATCTAAATCAAGACTGGCTTAAAGCTAATAAACTCGACCACTACCCAACTAAAGCAGATTTTAACTTTTCTTACGCCTACAACATTAACGGTAGACTACAGAACAGGAATCAGGAGTTTGTTGGCTTGGCACTTCAGACAGAATTAAATGCTGCTGATGATTTAATCGTCACCCTTACCAAGAAATAAATATAACTATTGTTTTATTTGCCTTTGTGATATATTTATGATAGATGCACTACAAGATACGAACAACGTACAAGCTAGCAGCACTAATAACTTTAATAATTATTAGTGTACTTATATACACAAAAACAACAGAAACAGGAGAAATAAAAATGGAGACAGCTAGCGGATTAGACACCATCTTAGGGAGTGCCCAACAGCCAGCGACTACAGACCCTTTTAGCGGGACACTTTATTACGACACGAACACTGGAACAATGATGCAATATGATGGCATGACTGCGCCTATTAGTGGCGGCGGCGGTGGTGGTGGCGGTGGTGGTGGTTGGGGAGCAGAACCAATAACGCAAAACTTTAACTACCCTACTTCTGGTTACGGCCCGTCTTATTCACCAGCTACTCCAATGGACTATAACCCAAATCCTACTTATTCCTCTTTTACAACAGCGGGGGAATCAGCTCCAGCTCAAGCTCCAGCCTATGTAGACCCATACGCACAATGGGGTGGTCAAGCAGCCTATGATTCTTTGATTGGTGAGATTGGCATGGGCAAGCGGAACGCTATTAGTAGTGCTGATGCCTCAAGAGACGCTGCTTTCAGAGGTGGACGTAGCTCTATCTTAGACTATATTGATGACCTCAAACTATCGCAGCAAGGTATTGACCAAAAACGAGCAAATGCTCAATTCTCTCAATATGAGGGTAAAGGTGATATTACTGAAATGGTCGGACGGGGTATCCGTTCTGGTGGCGTAATGCTAGCTAATAAGAATGCTGGCTCATCTGGCGCTGCTGGACAAATCGCACGGGCTTATGGAGAACTAGGAAACCGTGAAGTAAAAGACGTCAATAACCAGTTTGAACTAGAGAACCAGGGCATAGACCTAGAACAACAAGGGCTTGCTACTGCTGGCGAAAAGCAAAAACGAAAGATAGATGAGTTCAAGATTGGACAGTCTGAAGAAATCGCAACTACGGCTCGCAACTCTCTAGCAGCGCTAGAAGCTCAAAGAGTAGGCGCAAGCTTACCAGAGCAGTTCCAGATAGACCAAGAAGTACAGGCTATCAAAGATGCTACTATGGCTAAATTAGGCGAACTTGACACATTACTTGCAACTGAGCGTGGCAAAATCAATCCTATAGGACGACAGCAAGTAATGGCTAAGGCTAACAAAATGCGGACTGCTGGTACTGGTGGCCCTCAGATGTTTAATTTCAATACTAACGCACCAGATATGAGTATGGGTGGCCCATCTTTAGCTGGCGCCGAAGTCCCAACGTATTCTAATATAGCACTCAACAAACGACGCGGAGTTTAGCCATGGGCTTCTCTTTAATGAGAAAATTGAAGGATAACTTCCTTACTAGGGGAGCTAGCCGTGCTTATGACCAGGTAAACGTCTTTGACAACAACCGTACATGGCAACAGCGCACACCAACAACTCAACGCTCTAACATTGAACAAGTGACTCGTCCAGTAGTTAGAGCCGTTCAGCCATTGTCCGCAGGCTATCAGAGACAAGTTGCAGGACTAGGTGAGACTGCTAGTGGCTTTGTAGACTTAGTTACTCCAGGCAAAGGTACGAGCCAAATTACTAAGAACTTTCGCACAGCAGGTGAGTTAAAAGATATTGAAGCTAAGAATAAACAGTATAATCCTTTTCTTTATAAAGCAGGTCAATTTGGAGGAGAAGTAGCACAGATAGCCGCTACGGGTGGTCTAGCTAACGTCGCTACGAAGGCTCCAGTAGTAGCAAAAGCAGCCACGGTATTACCAAGAATAGCTCCAAGAGGTGCTTCTGTAGCGGCAAAAACAGGCAGATTCTTAGCTAGACCTGACATAGCATCTAATGTCGTGGCAAATGTGGCACAAGGCTCTGGTTACAGAACAGCAAGAGATATTAAGAACACACCATTAGGCGTAGCTACAGATGTTGGGATAAGCTTGGCGTTACCTGCTGCTGCCTCTGTTGGCGCACAGGGCATTCAAAAGGGTTTCAAAGTAGCCAAATCTAAACTACCAAAAGTATACGCTTACGACAGCCCAAAACCGAAAGCCCCACAAGTAGGTAAAACAGATGTAACACCAGGCCAAATAAAAGCCGCCCAAAAACAAACTCTCAAATCAATAGCAGAGAAACCTAAAGTATCTATTAAAGAACCTGTAATCCCAACCCGTACAACTGATGATTCGCTTAGAGAGATTTCAAAACTAAGCGGTGAGGAAATTGGCGATTCTAAGGTTGGGCTAGGACTTCAAAACCAACTCATGTCTGCTGCTACTGGTGGCAAAGTCAAGAATCTCCGAAAAGCCAACTTTATAAGAACTATAGCCGATGCTACTGGAGAAAAGATAAACAAAGCCACCGAAGCAAACATTACGGGTAGCGGGGCTCCTGTAGCCAATAAAGCAAGAGCATTGTTTGCGGGTACTGGCTTAACTGACGAGACGAAGCAAATTTCTAGGGTTAGGCACGGTAAGCTCGCCAACATCAAAGACGTAGTAGAGCGTGTAAACAAGAAAGATACTGATATACAAGCCAAGTATGGCCCTGAAGCTCAAGACATGCTAGACAGAGTCATGCGTGACGAAGCCTATACATATAAAGTCTATGGAGAAGCTCCAAGAGATATTTCTACACTACCAAAAGAGCTACAAGACCGAATAGCAGTAAAGACTGCCCAGAACAAGATTATAAATGACATAAACCTACAGACAGGCGTTATTGACGAAGCTACATGGGCAAAAGGAGCCGAAGGCGAGCATATCGGCCGTATCTTTGCCATACCTAAACAAGAAGACAAGTTTAATAGGGAAGCACTCACTTCGATGTTTGAATCCAATGCCTCGATTAAAAGAAAAGATATTTCTAAAATGGTTGATGAAACTATAGAGCTCTTAGAAAGAGACCCATTTAGAGCCATGAATCTAAGAATGGAAATGGCTCTTAGGAATCAAGCCTTAACAGAAGCTATGCAGGATTACGCCAGCAGAGGGTTTATCAAGAAGACTAAGCCTAACGATAACTTCATACAGATGAACGGTAAGAGATATGGCAGGTTTGATGGTCAGTATGTTGAGCGAGGTATTCTTGAAGAACTTACAGGTAACAGGATATTTGAAAGTAGCATGGCTGAATCTTTTGACAAGCTAATTAACTCCTATAAAGGGTCTGCACTAGGCGTCTCAGACAGGCTGCAAAAAGCCTTTAAAACGACTATGTCACCTGGTACTATCATCGGTAACGTGTCCTCTAACCCACTTATATTCAACCCTGGGGCTGGCACAAACCCACTAACACAGGTATATGATATGCTGGGCGCAGCTAGAAAGCTTAGTAAGGGCGTCTCTGACGCTGATGTCTTCAAAGCTAGACAATTAGGTGTAGTCGGTGGCGACACGGGCAAACTACTTACAGGCTCAAGCTCAGAACAGATGGCTATGCAAGCTAAGAAAATGAACATTCCTAAAAGAGTTCTATCGAAGTTTGGTCAGTTCTACGGCAACATTGACGATACTGCAAAAATGGGATTGTGGATGCGCCTACAGAAGCAAGGCTTAGACCCTCAAAAAGCAGCTATTGAAGTCGCCAAATTCACCCAAGACTACAACAACGTAGGACGAGTAATTACCTTAATAGCCGACACGCCAGTTCTAGGTAAGCCGTTTGCTAGATTCTCTCCTGAGTTGGTAAGAATAATCAAGAACAATGCCACTAGAGCGCCACATCGCATATTGGCAGGAGTAGCAGGATTAGCCTACATCACGAATAAGCTCTCTCAGGAATCAGGGGAAACATTTACAGACGAGCAGGCTAAAGAAAAGCTAATAAGCGAAGGAACAGAAAGCCCTACACAAGAGCAGATAGACAAAGTTAAAGAACAGGGCAACGAAGAACGTAAAGCTAGAGAGAGTGCTGTTGGTCAAACTCTTATACCAGGGACAGCTTGGCTAAATGAGCTTATGGGCGGGCCAAACACAGACGTCTCACTTAACATACCAGTAGGTGATTCAGCTATAAACGTATCAAGAGCTATGGGGCTTAACTTTCCAATGGAACCAGGCGTAGACCCTGGTAGAGCTATCTTAGAACAACTATTGCCAGTAGAAATACCAACTCGTAAAAACTCATTAGGCGAAGATGTATTTGACCCAACCAAAGTTGTTACAAGCATGACACTTAGACCATTTGTAGAACAGGCTTTTGACCAGAACTTCATGGGCTCAAGAGTAAGCGACCCAACTAATAGGGCATACGACTCACAGGGTCAGGAAATGAAGTTTACTGATTTGCCTATGAGCGAACAGCTAAAAAACAGGGCTAAAGCGCTTGCTACTTCACTATCTCCTCTGGGAAACGAAATAGACTCAATTAACAGCGCTCTCAGAGACAAGCCTACCGTTACTGGCAAGAAACGTACACTTCCACAGGCACTACTAAGGAGTGTTGGTATTAAAGCCGACAATAACGACGCAGAGACTCGCAAAGAACGTGTTGAAATTGCGGAATACTTTGATGTTACTAAAAATGCCGAACAGAACTTCCTTAAAAACAACAAAGACTTAGAGCAGTTATATTTCGATATATTCCCCAAGACCAAAGACCGAGACACTGGTAAAAAGATAAGCAACCAAATCACTCCTGAAAAATGGACTAGAGTACAGAGTGACAGCAGTGGTAGAATGTATGATTTTATGAAGCAACAAGCCTTAGAGAAAGAGAAGAAGGGCCAGCCAATAGACCCAATCTTCAAGATAAGCGGTAAAGATGATTTGAAACAGGTGCTAGAGTTGCGCTCAAAACCAACAGGCGAAGACATAGAAATGGACAATATCTTAGAAGCTACCCAGTCGTGGTACAGAGACTTTAAGAAAGCAGAATCTAAGTATTACGAAGATTCCGCCAAATTCTACGAATCTATTGACCTACCTGACACAGAGAATCAACGAGCTAAAGACTACCGTAATGTCAAATGGCCAGAACAGCCGACACTTGTCCAGCAATACTACAACTTGAAGCAGTCAGACCTAGAAGCCGCCAAAGACATGTTCAAGACCACCAATCTAAGTGAGGAATTTGATAAGCACCAACTAGACAAGCTCAAATACTACAACGCAAAACGAAAGATAGAGGGAGTCCCTCCTCTAAGCGCTACCACGTTTGACAATGTTACTTTCGGATATGAAGAAGACGAGAGCAAAGTATTCAATGAGCTCAAATATGGCAAAGGCTACGGTGGAAGCGGTTACGGCTCAGGTGGCTCTAAAAAAGATACTCCAACTGCCGCCTACACCAAAGTCCCTCAAGCTGGTAACTTACAAAAGGTTGCTATTAAATCTAGTGCACCAGAAATCCGTACCAAGAAGTCTGTTAAGCGCAGAGCAAGACCAAAGTTACAATTAAAGAAATCAATGGTATGATATTAAAGGAAATACAAAGGAAAAAACAAAATGGACTACGATGACATCTTTACAGCTTACTACACTCAATACAGGGCAGAATCAGAAGTACCAGCATCTACTGATGACGAATACATTGTTGGTATGCGCTACGCTAACGCTGCAATTAATCGTTGGGCGAATTATGACGCTACCTACTGGAAGGAACTATTCACTACCTCGCAGTTAAACTCTACAGGTGGTGTAGTGACGATAACTTCAGGCACTAGCACCTATGCTTGCCCAACTGCTATGAGAGAAGCTGGTGGTTTGGTGCGGATTAAAAACGCTCAAGGACAGGTTGTACAAGAATACTCTATTATAGAACCCCAGGAAGCTCAGTTTGCAGACAGCAACAGCACCTACGCCTATTTTACTGGCAACCCAACAGCAGGATTCACACTTAATCTTAATCCAGCACCACAAAGCTCCCTTAATGGTCTGCTGATTGATTACGTCTATTACAAGAAGCCTACAGAGTTCACTACAGGCAGTTCTACCACTGAGATGGCGAATCCTTACTTTATCGTCAACCACATGCTCTACCCTCGTCTACGTGCGTCACGAAACCCTTACATGAACACAGCCCTTAGAGATGCCGAAGAAGCTCTCAAAAACATGCAACAGGACAATAACTCTGGCACATGGGCTAATCCGTGGAAGGTGAGCGACACTAGTGGCAGTGATTGGGGGATGTAATGCCTCTAAATGTCAACGCTGAAGTATCAGGTAAATTCCCTCAACCAAGCTACCTAACGCTAGGCTCGTTTAAGAGAGGTGTTATTACCCTTATTGACCAGTCTAAGATACCTAAAGACGCTCTAGTTGAAGCTGATAACATCTATCTATATGAAGACGGAAATGCTGGCCCAAGACCAGGAGTTGATTGGTATGGGGCAGTTTCACCTAACGGATTAGCTATTTTGGGCGGAGATTATTACCAAGCATCTGATGGTACCTCGCACCTTGTCATGGTTGCTGGCGGTGTAGTTTATCGCTCCATAAATGACGGCACAACCTGGACTGTCTGTACTGGGGTGACTCTTGATACAGCCGCCAAAGTCAATATGCTACAAGACGGTGGGTACTTATACCTAACAAACGGAATAGATGAGATAACTAGATACGACGGTACTACTACTCTAGCTACTTATACAGCTCTCACAACACCAACTGCGGCTGGAGTAGTGGCGGCTGCTGGATTGACTTCAGGAACAACTATAGTCACTTATTACTACAAATACTCAGCAGTAAACGAAGTTGGGTTTACAGATTCATCGCCAATAAGTACAGGAAACGATGCCGTCAACACTGAGAGGGTCAACTTCACCTCAACTAATTCTATAGTAGTAACTGGTTCAGCCGTAGCAAGTGCTGATAGGTACGACTGGTTCACTAGCGATTCAACCAGCGGGCCATTTTATTATCTTACGTCCACAACTGGGCCTGTTATGGTAGATGACGGAAGCTACTTGCCAAACCCTGCTATCGAAGCACCTGTGGACAACACGACTACTGGGCCACTAGTAGAAGAACTAACTGGTATTGGGTCGAGAATGTACGGGACACGGGATACCCATAACAAGTACCGCATCTGGATTAGCTCTGGTACGCTGCCTGGCGCTTTCTCTCCTAGCTATGACGCTACATACATTGATTGGCAGCCTGGTGGTAAACTATTCCCTCTTAAAGCAGAGGACTACCGAGATGGTAGGGGTACGCCTCTAGCTACGGTTTGGTGTGATTCCGCAGACGGACAGGGTGCAATTATTCAGGTCAGCATTGAGACAGCTACTATTGCCGACATATCTATCTCAATTCCTAGCGCCTACAAGCTGCCTGGCTCTAGGGGAACACCTGCTCCAGGCTCGATTGTAAACGTCCTAAACGACTACTATTTCTATAACTCTCAAGCTATCTATAATATCGGCACGAGGCCACAAATCCAGAATATACTTTCTACAGATGAGGTGTCCGCCAACATCCGCCCTACCATTAAGCGTATAAGCCGAGACGGGGAAGAGAACATAGTCGGTACCTACTTTGACGCCAAAATACTACTATCTGTTAACTACGGCTCTACTACTAACAACGCAACCCTCGTCTACGATACTGAACGACGAGCTATGCTTCCAAAAGCATTCACTATAGGTTTCCAGAAGTTCCTTAAATACACCGACACCAACAAATCGCCAAAACTATTATGCTGGAAACCAGGAGACAACAGACTGTCTGAGATTAGCTCCAGCATTAGAGGAGACTACAGCGAGCCGTTCAACACTTCACTTCTTACAGGACTGCACCCAGTAAACAGAAACAGGTTTGAGTTTGAGTTCACTGAAGAAGCTGAAATTGAAGTCAGCAACCAACAGGGTATACTCAATGTCGAGCTACTAGGCATAGAACGTACTAGAGGCTACCAATCGACCAAATCACAGACTATTATTCCTACCGTTACCAACGTAGGCTGGGATACTTTCGCCTGGGACACAAACGCTTGGGACGACACATCAGAGGTGCCTAACCTGTTCTCAGAGTCATCAATCAAGAGATACTTTACTGTTCAACGAGAACTAAACGCTGTACAGTGGAGACTTACTACCAGCACAATCGACGCCAAATTCCTCACCAGAACACTGCAAACTTGGGGAACTCAGACATACTCTGGCAAACCTAGAGGCTGGAGACTAACTTCGACCACTACCGCAGGTACAGATACAATAACTAATGACAATGGCGCACCATTGCTAACTTAAAGGAGACATTATGCCACGAATACCACAACTAGACCTATTAGCCGCTCCCAGCACAGATGACTTGCTGGCTGTATACGACAACACTGGAGATGCCACTGGTAAAGCTACCATTGGCTCGTTGCCTGTATCTAGCGTCGCCCAAACAGCTTTAGACGCTAAAGTAGATGAGACAAACCCAGTATTAAACGGGACTGTAACGGGAACAGCGTTCTTAGACGAAGACGCCATGACTTCTAATTCAGCCACCAAAATCCCTAGCCAGCAAAGCGTCAAGGCTTATGTGGACGGAAATATCTCACCAGGAGCAATACCTGTAAAACTTGCAAACCTTGAGTATACAAACGCTTCGGTTATAAACGCTGGCACGGGTGACATAGACATATATACCGTACCTGTTGGCAAGCAAGCAATCATAACTTCATTTGTTGCATACAACTCATCTGTTGGTTCAATAACATGGACACCAGAACTATATATTTCAGCAGCATACTACAAGATAACAGCATCAACTACCACGAACACCATCACCGCTGTCGCTAACAACGCTTCAAGATTCAGAATAGTTCTAAATGCAGGCGAGAAGTTTGCCGTACTCACTACTGGTACGGGTATGTCATTTTGGGCAAATGTTCAGGTATGGGACGCTAATGCAAATGTAAAACGAGCAACTTTGCTCTCTCTAGCAAACGGCGACAATACGCTATTGACTGTTCCATCGGGTAAAAGAGTAATTTTAACTGGCTCAAACGGCATCCAACAACCAACCACTGTCACTGGTGAAGCTCAGTATTTCAATGGTTCTGGCGGTGCTAGAACTGTGAACTGGTATCTAGCCCCTAACGGTTCGGCAGTAGGTTCTACTACTAGGGTAACTACTTCTGCATCTGTAGCCGACGGAGCAGTGCAGACGTATGCAGGGCCAGGAGTATTAAACGCTGGTGATGTTTTAGCAATAGCAACTAACGCGAATACGGCAACACAAATAGCAATAGCAAGCTATTTAGAGTATGACGTTTAAAAAATAGTATGATAATATAAAGAAAGAAACCAAAAGGAAAACCAAAAATGCCAACCCTAACCTCTCTCACCACAAACTTCTTCCCAACACCAAACGAGGGATTTGTCACCACTACTAGTGGCTCAGTTGACAGCTCAGTAGACACCGAAATACCGCTAAACAGTGTGTCTGGACTTACAAACGCTTCTATTTTTACAGGACTTATTGACCCAGGAAACGCCAAAGAGCGAGCCTTCACGGGCGTAGTGGACACTGGTGGCAGCCAAATTACTGACGTAGTCTTCACTACTGGCTCAAACGCTACACACACAACAGGTGCAACAGTAGTAGACTATGTTACAAGTACACACGTCGGTGCAATCACCAAGGGTATTCTTCAGCAACACACACAAGCAGGTGCTCACGGAGCAGTTACTACTACTTCACTAACAGATGCTTCTGGTGGAGCTTTATATAAACAATCTAAGTATTATACATTTGTCAGCCCAGACATATTTATTGACGGTGTAGACCAAAACAACGCAGCTAACACTATAAGTTATGCAAAACCATCGGGCATTAAGTTCGTTGTCGTAGAGGTACAAGCTGGCGGTGGTGGTGGGGGGGGTGCAGCTACAGCAGCCGCTGGACAGTCAGCTCAAGGTCTTGGTGGTGGAGGTGGTGGATATTCTCTTAAGAAAATACTTGCTGCATCTCTTGGCGCAACTGAAACAATAACAGTCGGTGCTTTGGGAGCGCAGGGTGCTGCTGGTAACAACAACGGAACAGCAGGTGGCAACTCATCATTTGGTACTCATGCAACTGCAACAGGTGGCTCTGCTGGAGCTGGTGGAACATCTAGCGCAACAGTCGCTACTACACCAGGAGCGGCAGGTGGTGCTAGTGCCAGCGGTGACTATAATGTTACTGGACAGTCAGGCACTTATAAAGTCCGTGCAGCCTCTGCTTCAGGCGTTGGTAGTGCAGGTGGCAACTCAGTTCTTGGTATGGGTGGACGAGCAGGGTCAGCCGCAGGTGCAAGTGACGCAAGTGCTGGTGCTAATGCTACAGGCTACGGAGCTGGTGGTGGCGGTGGTGCAACAGCGGATAGCGGTACTCAACAAGCTGGCGGTAATGGTAGTGGTGGAATCGTAATAGTTCACGAGTATTACTAGGAGCATATGATGAGCGAGTATCAAGTACGACTAATCATAGCAATCGTCTCGTTCACACTTGGCATCTTTGTCGGCTATACACTATGGCATCGTTCAAGAGACTCTAAGACACTTACAGCACTTCAAATAGTATCTATCGGTATATTCTTTAGTTACTTAGGCTTAACGGCTACAGGTGGAGTTACTTATAGTGATTTTGTGGCAGTATCAATACTAGCATTAACTGGCGGCGAGCCTATTGGCAAAGCAATTGCTAAGTTCGCTGAGAAAACCAAAAAGGATGCTGAATGAAGTGGTCTCACTCACGTATTGCACACTTTTTAATTGGTTATCCGATTGCTTTTTTGATTATTTGGTTATTTTTTTGTTTAGTAGTAGATAACTTATAAGGAGTCATTATGATATACCCTTTCGTCGGTAACTTTCCTGTAACAAGACCATTCGGCATATACGACCCTGTTTATTCTAACTACCCAGACTCACGACACCCTGGCACAGACTACGCCGTACCGTTTCAACACCCCTATGTAGCAGCTCAAAGCGGCACTGTAAAGGTATACGCTAGAGGCAACACTACGACTGGCAGGGGCAACGAAGTCTGCATAGTAAACGGCAGCGAAGAAGTCCGATACTGTCATCTTGATGAGATATACGTTAAAGATGGACAGCGAGTTGAGCAGGGGCAGCAAGTCGGCACATGTGGCTGGACTGGCTTCGTTCTACCGAAAAGCCCTGCTGGGGCGCATTTACATTTTGAACTATTGGTGAGCGGTGTATATACCGACTTTGAAAAATATATAAAAGGAGTGCAAATGGAAAAGATGAACAAAGGCGACATCGACAACGCATGGGCAGACATGTACGGAAAGCTACCAACACAAGCAGACTACGATGTGTGGGTAACTAAAACATTTAAAGAGTTCTGGTACGAGAAAGCTTCGATTGAGATGCGTAATTGGCGCAATCAAGCAAGCACTGCATTCGTGCCATACAACGGCAAGCAACTATTTACTAAAAAATAAGGAGTTTATTATGAAATTTAATCCACCAAGCACAGTACGAACATTCTTATATGTAATGAGCGTATTCTTAAACGCTGTAATGGGCGTTCTAGTAACGAGTAATGTTGTCATACCAGTAG
>Ga0181346_1000147_pt1 | contig 28684 bp, 26 predicted proteins | sample Su13VDMM15DN_FD_130100 | JGI IMG/M metagenome (GOLD analysis project Ga0181346, IMG submission 130100) | Freshwater viral communities from Lake Michigan, USA - Su13.VD.MM15.D.N | ecosystem: Environmental > Aquatic > Freshwater > Lake | place: USA: Michigan | collected 2013-07-15 | reverse complement strand
TCAATTTTGTCAGTATAAGCTTTTTGAGCCAACTGTTCTTCGGCTTCAAGTCTAAATACTTCATAATCTATATCTCTTAAATCTTGGTCACCAAACTGTTCTTTTACAAACTCAACTATTGCTTTTGGGTTCTTAACCCCAGCTTTTACATATTCAGCAATAACGGCAGCAGCAAACTCAATATCAGCACTATCTAACCCAATAATGCTTGATTGTTTAAAATCACTACCTTTTAGTTTTTTAGCATCTCTAATATCTTTTAATTCAGCTATCTTATCTTTTAATGCTAATTTAATCTCCATTGTACTACCACTAATCTTAGGCTTCTTTGGAGATTGTGTAGATGCTGCTACAACTTTTTCTACAATATTATCTATATCTTGTTCGGTAACTTTAATGTTCTCAAAGCCTTTAGTTACACCATTAACTATCTTTTCTTCCTCCTGTGTTTTCTCCCCTTCAAATTCTTCAATTAGTCTTATGTATGCAAAAATAGGTGACTTATATGCCTCATAAAAAGCTCTTAAATTTCGCCCAGCATCTCTGGCCTCATTTTTCACATTATCAACTAAGTATTGATATTTTTTTAGTGTTTCAGTGTCGTTATTAGCTACAGCCTCTGCTATTTCTAGAGCGTGTTCTCCATAAGCATTAACCTTGACCATTATTTTAAAGTCATGGTTAGCCGATGAATTATTAAGCTCGTCTAACATTTCTTTTAAATCGCCCCTTTCTATGGAATCCTTTACTAATCTAGATGCCATATCATTCAATAAATTTTGCGGAACATTATCTATGGAAAGATTAGATAAAATATCTTTATTTGTAGATTTTGCGATATTTCTAAATGCTTTTGCCTTACTTAGATAACTATAAGATTCTAAACTATTAATAAACCTTTGGTCTCCTTTATTAATATTAAGGCCTAAGTTATCATAATTCTTATACACCAAAGCAGCAAGTTCAGCTTTGTCTATTTTACCATCAATGTTTAATACGTTTTTACTCCCTTCCTTTGGTATATAAGTACAAGCCATGATTAAAATAATTTTTCTTCAATTAATAACATTTCAAATTTACCATCAACATTTACACCTTGAAGTAAATTAAGCATATCACTATACTCAGCAACCGACTTCACTTGTATGTCTCTAAATTCTTTTAAGAAATCAAACACACAAATGTCTCCAGTTTTTAAAATCTTTACACTATCTTCTTCATAATCAGCATAAAGAGAATATTCAATGCTATAAGATTGATTAATAACATCCCCCAAGCTAGTAAAATTAAGTATAGGTGTATTAATTGGTGGCAATGCAGGGATTACATTCCAATCAACTAAAAACTGTTCTATCTTTTTAGCATGACTAAGTTCATCTTCCGATTCTTTAGCAAAGTAGGTTGCTGCTAAATTAAACCCCACCGATTTACACCAATTAGATGCAGCACGATAAAAGTAGTAAGCATTAAATTCGTCTTGTAGTCTTGGTAGCAATATCGCTACTATCGAAGGTTCTAGTGTTTTAGCAGTCTGCATCTGGAGATTTTGTATAGCCTAATTGTTCAATTATACTGTCAAAGTTATGAAATATTTCCTTAACTGTTGGGTTATTTATTTTACTTAATATATCTACTCGTTTTGATTGAGCATTAGCTCCAAATAAAGCACCAAAGTTAGATATAATCTTTATGTCGTCTTTAGTGTATTGCTCTTGCTGCTGAGTTTGTGTTGGTTGCTGTAAATACTCTGGCAGTGATGTTACTTTTTGACCTGTGTTTACATCAATAATATTTACATTCTCCATTGGCATATTACTACCATCTTCAAATGTAACATTATTATTTACATCGTCTATTGCTACAATCTTGCCCTCAGTAGTCAATCCTTGTTGCTCTAGTTCTTGATTTAAAACATTTACAGCTTCTTGTTGTTGTTGCTCTTGCTGTTGATTACTATCTATATGCTCATTAATTAAATCAACCAAAGGTATAGGACCTTGCTCACTCTCGGTCATTACTTTATCAAGTGGCACAATAGTCCCGTCAATCAAAACAACTCCTTCTGGTGTCAATTCTTGTATATCAACAGGCTGACCATCTACCGATGTAGCTATTTGGTCATGTTGTATTACATCTTGAATAACTTGATTAGCCTGTGCTAACTGTGTTAAATCAATATTATTCTCATCAGCATTAGGTGCATCTCCTTGATGTTGAGAAAAAGACATAACATCCTCAAATGTAGATTGTTGCTGTTGTGACCCTGCTTGTTGCACACCTTCTGGAGACACTAGGTTACCACTACCTCCAGTGTTAGGAGGTAATTCAGGTTCATTAGGGTCTTTAGGTGGCACTTTTGATTTAGCATCAAATTCTTGTTTATCGTATTGTTCAACTCTTTTATTTAGTATTTCTATTGATTTTTTACACCCATCAATTTGTTGTTGTGTTAACGTAATTGATTTATTTTTATGGTTATCAAGCATTTCTTGGTAATAAGAAATACCGCTTTTATTTAAATCATTGTCTGATGATTTTATCTCACCACTAGGAACTAATTTAGATACAGCCTGAAATCCAGCAGTCATTGCAGCTGTGCTAATTAATGTATCTGTTAATTCTTGTGATATTGGAGTGTTATTAACTTTACCATTAACAGCATCAATGACTCTGTTATTTACAACAACTGTCAACTCCTCTGCTATTTCAGATCCATAAGCTTTTGCAGCTTCTTTTCCAAAAGTTTTCTTGAACTCTTGTAATGCTACTTTTGTTCCTTCTTTTCCTGCAGACTTAAATAAATCACTAAAAACCTTGCTATTACCAAACATTAATCCTAATGTATTCTCGAAACCTTTTTTGTATGTTTCCGACCAAAGATTAGGTGAGTTTGGATTATTGTGTTGTTCATCACTTGCAGCAGATACTGTATTTGCTGCTAAAACATAAGGGTTTAGGTACAATGGTAGTTGCGTAAGTGATGCAACCATTCCTTTCCCTAGTAAATGTAACCCATTTTTTATATCGCCATTTGCAAAACTTTTACTTACAGATGTTTCTTTCCCTAAATTGTCAGCGATGAATTCATCTTCTTTCTTTATCTCATCTGTAACTCTATGTGCAATGTTATCAAGGTAATTTGTCCATTCAGGAACACTTTTATCTGTTGGTTTGGCTACATTGTTATTTAAGGGATTACTTGCCAATAGTAACGCCAAACCTTTAGGTGCTTTTAAAAGCGATGCAAAAGCTGTAGCGGAATTGCTCCTTATGGTCTGCAGATAGCCTTCCATTTCTTGAGCCTTATTTTTGTTTGCTATATTTTCAACTCCTCCAATATCGGTAACAAGTTGCTTTTGAAAATCTGTTGCAATTCCTTTTTCGTTAGCTTTAACAGCTGCAGATTGCATTTCTTCAACCTTTGCTCCAAACTTAGTAGCATCGGTTTTAAGGTACGCCATAGGGTCAGTACGATTAGCTGTTTGCCTGGCATCGTACTGATTTGTTTTTACGTTTTTTTGTTGACCAGCTACAAACTTTTCAGATATGCTTTTATTCTTTTCCCCACTTGCGTAAGGCATACCCAAGTTTGAGTAAGGCTGTTCCTGTGGCGTAGAGTATGGAGAGTCTTTTTTTTTTACAGGAGCAACTTTTGCTTCAAACTCGTCAAAAGACCCTAAACTATATTCAGATCCAACCCCTTCATAAAAAGCTTTTCTTTTTTCGGGGATAGATAACTTCTTTTTAAACTCATCCAATGTTCCAATATCATAATCTTTTGATACAGTCTCATGTAATATTGCAACCTTATCTTTATTATCTGGCATTTTATTATCAATTAAAATCCTGGTACTATTTTCTTCCCTGCCTTACTTGCTCCACCTGTCTGTCCTTTTGCCCCATAAGTTTTTGGCTTAAAACTTCCACTTGCAATTTGTTGTTTTGCCAAATTCAATGCCGCTAATTTTTTATTATACTCTTCATCTTTAAACGAATCAATAGATAAACTTTTATCTAATTTGCCTTTCCCTTTTAATTGATTTAAGATAGGCTCTGTTAATTGTGTCGCAAAAGGTGTTTCTGATTCCTTTATACCAATAGCTAACCCATCTCCTTGTCCAATATCTCCTGTATATATTTTATTATCCTTCTCTAGCATTTTACCAAAAGCTCCAATACCGAGACTAATCTTACTTAAATCACCATTTGTAGCTTTAAGTATTTTTTCTGCCATTTCTTCTTTTGTTGCATTTTTATCAAAATGGAATGATACTTCTGGTGTAAGTTTCCCATTTTCTCCTTTCCTCATAAAAGCAGAAGAGATGTAATTAACTGTTAATTTCCCTGTAGTTTTCTCCTCAATACTATGCTTATCAGCTTTATCACTAAACCTTGTAACATTAGCGTTGTCTAATGATACAATATTTCCTATTGGACTTGTTGATGTAACAGTAAATCCTCCTGGATTAAATATTTGTACATTTCTAAGTTCTGCTCTACCTGATTCATCTTTAAACCATCCAGCTCCTTGATTATTTATTCCTGTTGATGGTTCAATAATTATTTTAGAGTCTTTCCCTGCACCCAGTCCACCACCCCAACTTCCGCTTTGGTAATCTTGAAGATGACTAACTAAATCTTTATCCGACTCTGATAATTTACTAATAGTCTCTTCTCTAAGTTTATCTTTAATATAAGCATCTTTATTTAGATATAAATCTTTCCCAACTTCTACAAATCCATTTTTAGGTGTAGATGTTAAATATTTTGAAACAGACTTATCATTTGGATGCTCATAAAACATATCCATATACCTATTTACAACAGGTGTAGCGGTATAGTTATTGTTCACATAAGTATCAATACTTGATTTTATTGTTTTCTTTGTCTCATTAGAAACTGCTTGTTGGTAACCATTACCAACAGGGTTAATTCCTTTAAAATCTTTATGTATCTGCTGTCCTAATTTTTGAGCATCAGAAGCAATATCTGCATCACTCAACTTTAATGAGGCAGCTAAAATAGAATCAGGATGTACACTAGCATCGCTTTCTACCGCAGTAGCCATCCCTTGAACTTTATCTGTAGCTGTCTGATAAATTTCTCGCCCTTTTTTATAATGGTCATTTGTAAGTTGGTCAAATACTCTTGTAGAGACATTCCCTTTAGCAGACAAATCTCTAACTTTACCCTTAGTTTCGTCTATTTGTTTATTTAAATCCCTTGATACAGATGCAATATTATTAAAGGTATTCATTCCTCTTGACACATACTGTTGAGATTCTGGAGTATTTTCTTTATTGTGGACTTGTTGTAATGTTCCAAGTACATCATTTGCCATTCCTAAATGGCTAGCCCCAACATTATCAAGCTTTATCAATTCAGTCTTACCAGCCTTAGCCGCCTTATCTTCCGCAGCTTTTGCTTTAGCTTTTGCAGAGGCTAATGACATTGACATTTTGCCAACACTTAATAAAGGGTTCTCGTATTTATCTTGAACATAAGCTGTACCCTCGCCAACTTGTTGGACGTTTGGAGCAGAGCCTATTTGTGCGAAATTCATTGCCATAATATTACCAAGTAAGATTTGATGGGTCTATGTTTTGCTGAAAAGCTTCCCCTATTCTGCTTCCTGTATCTGATACATTTTGTAAGTGTGCTTGTCTCTTTGCCCACCAATTACCTAAAACGCCTTTACTTGGAGTATATCCACTTCCAGCACTAGCTTTTAAGTATTCACTACCTAACATACCTTGCATCCCAAATTGTGCTGCTCTATCAAAGTTGGTATTACTCGCTGTAAGTAAATTTTGCTTCTCTTGGTACGCTTGGTTATATGGCTCTACTTGGTTGTACATAAAGTTTCTATCATCATACCCAGCCATGTTATTATTGGCATTAGTAAGCATACCATAACCTTGTGAGCGTTGAGCATACTTATTGCCAGCCAAAGCATTCATAGCATTGTTGCTATTCTCATTCAACCTCCCTAATGTTGCCATTACATCCGTTGAACTACGAGCAGAACCTTTTGCAGCATTTAGCCCTTGTGCTGTATTTTGATTTATATTTTGTTGTGCAATAGCGTTTGTTGCATCACCTAATGCTCCACTAGCTACTTGCCTTGCATTTTGTTGATTCTCTATTACACCTTGTGGAGTAACAGCAACAGGTCTTGGAGGTACTTTATAGTTTTTTGACCTATTCCATTGAGAAAAAGCTCTCAATCCTTGCCCAACTAACCCCCCAACGGCCGCACCTGCTGGGCCAAAAAGCATACCTACACCTGGAGCGACATTGGCCGCCATATCTAAGCTGTCGTTTAATCCGTCTGCTTGTGCCATAATTTTATTATTATTTACAAATGTACTAAATTATTCTAAAACTAATAGCAAATCTTACCATTGCATCATATAGCTTTACAATCTTTGCCTTATCAACAACAGCATCTTGATTTAAAGTTAATGTTGTTTTCAATGTTTGTGATTTTAATTGAAGTCCGTTATACGTACCCCCTGTACTATAAGTATCACGAAGAATTGGAGCATAATAATTATTTTCTAGTTTTTTAAACATAGTTGATGGAATTAATGATGCTTGACCAACCTCATTAGTAATACCAACATTCCATTGTTCGTCTGTTTGAGTAGCTAAATTCTCCCAAGTTTTAACCATGTCAATATTTTTATTAGCAACAAATGTAATAGTACTTGGCCATTGAAAAGGCTCTAATGGGTTAATCCCGTACATACTATTTGTAGCACTAGCGGCTAAACTATCATGTTCTTCTATTTGCACTACATCTGATTCTGTTGTCCATTTGTAACCAAAAAAACATGAATACATCTTTTGGTACATTGATGCGTGGAATATTACTCCTATATTAGGAGGGGGAACCGCTGCTTGTTTAGCCCAACATTGTCTAAAACTAACCCATCGATTTAATCTTTCACTCCACACAATAGAGAAACTTGGATAATCACCTGTTTGGAAGCTAAATATTACCTCATCGTAAAATGGGTTATATTCACTTACAACTTTATGGTAAATATTTTTTGTATCGTCATCTATCCTCAACTTCCCTTGTGCATAAAAGAACTTTCGCATACCACTATCACTAAGCCTAGTCATCCCATTTTGACCATAACGCCAAATAACACCTTTTAATGCGTCAAACCCATATACAAATGAGTTGTATTCTGTTATTGATTCAGTATGAACAGACCCTAAACTCCCTTGTACTGTACGATAAGAGCCAAGTATTTGATTAGATAATGATATTGTATTATTCCCTGCCACATCAGTGAACTGAACCTTGCCTATATAAATAGATACCGTTTCTCTTTTGTGTATAGATAACAATATTGTACCATCTTCATTAGTATTATTCGCTACTTGCAATTGACAAATAGCACCATATTCAATTGGCAATTGTTTATAGTTTAAAAACTCAAAGTTTCTTAATCCATTAGTCGCTGTTCCTTGAATATAAGGATTTGAGAATGATATATTTGACGTAAACTCTCTAAATGGCTTTGTTAATTCTGCTGGATTAGTTGCAAATTTAATTGTTAAGTCTTCAAAGTTTGGTCTCCCAATATCTTTATTCCAAGCCGTTTGTGTATCGCCTTGAGGAGTCATTGCAAGAATAACATCTTTATTTTTACTCCATAACCTGCCATAAAACTGTTTATTTACAGTGAAGCAGTCGCCATCGGCTACATTCTCATAAGGATATGGTGTCGTGATTGTATTTGCCCCACCATCACCTAAGACTAAGCGTAATACACCGTCTCTATTAACATCTACAAAATCGGCAATCCTTTTAGAGTACCCAATCTCATAATACAACTGTTCAGATAACAGTGGAGCTGGCGTATAAACCTCAATCATTGCTCCGTAGTTTAATACCGGCACATTGGTTTTAACTGTTTCAATAGACCAATTATTTTCAGATATAGTTTTTTCTTGAAGCAATCCAACTCCATTATTTGAGGTACAATACTCAAATATTCTAAAATCGCTTCCTATATATGAAAATACACACGATGTATGATTGTAATTGAAGTTAGGGTCAGTAATTATCCTTACTGGATTTATTACCCCATTAAGTGTTTCGTTTTCAGCTAAAGTATAAACCTTATCGCCACTTGTCACTCCAAGTACTAAAGGCCTATCGTTTCCCGATAATCCATTAAATTGATTATAGCAAACATCCAAGGTATCAAAAGACAACACATCTGTTGATATTGCCACTGTTGGGGTAGCTGGTGTTGAGTCTATAACAAACGACAACCCTGCTTCCCCAACAACATAAACTAACGAATCCAATACAGGCGTTAATGAAAATGGTCTTCGCTCCTTTATTTTAGCTTTAGTTGCTGCATCCCAAATAGAGGTATTTGCTGTGCCAATATTTGAGCAAGAGACATTGCTTGGGCTTATAGGTGTCCCAAGATTTATTTTTCCAATATAATCAACATTATCTGTTAATATATAAACAGCCTTATCATTATACCCAATATATACGTCATTATTACGTACATTTGGCTTAACTTTTAACCCATTACCTTTTAAAGCGTAATCATCTGACTTGTCAACCAAACTTAATGTATGGCTTATGGATAATGCAGTATAATCAACCAATACGGTACAATTCCCATTATTGTTTTTGTCGCCAATAATAAACATTGAGAAGTCGGTAGCGGCTAATGCTGTTGATGTATTACACGTAACTCCTCTATAAGAAACTTTAGACGAGTCATAAGCTTCTATTTCTGTTATCTCAAACAACTTAGTAGTTGGATCATGAGACACAACAAGGATAATCCCTCCATCCCCAACAACATAAAATGACGTTGCTGATGCTGACGATGTAGCGTAATCTCCATTATATCTATATACAAATTGGCAGCATCCATTAAAATTTATATTACTCCAATAATCTCTCCATAGATTCGAATTATCTTTTGTTGCCTTTATATATTCTCCTCCAACATACTTAAACCATATACCACCATTGTCGCCAACCATAGCAAAATTTGGCCCATTAGCAGAACTATTCCCATACCTTAAACTAGCAATACAATTACTTTTTTGTGGAGTAACAAGCGATGCGACCAAAATATCTCCTTCTTGCCTTTGTATTAAATAATCATCAGTTTTTTGAGTAATAGCAGTATCTAAGTGATTAGCTGTAAGTAATTTTATTTTATCTCCTGGAGCATAAGTATAGTTTATCCCACTTTTAGCCCAATTACTTATATCAAAATACAACTCCATAGCACCTCCTGTGCCAGTATTTTTATTTGATACATAATCAAATGTTGTATAATTTTGAGTAGTCCAATCAATAGGTTTTAAAAATATAGGTTTCCCATTTACATTATCTCCTGTTTTATAGTATGCGTGTTCAATCCTTCCTTGAACAAATCTTGATACTGTTAAATTATCACTTCTTCTTACCTCAATAGCTTCAATGTCTGACGGAATTGCATCAAGATTAATCTCTACTTTTTGACACGTTAAATTGTTTAATAATCCATCTTGTGCAGGAGTAGATATTGCTCCATTTACATCTATAGCAACATCATGAGTAGGAGTGATACCTGTCGTGCCACTTACATAAGCCGTTGTTCTTTTCCCAAAATGGTCAATAAAATCAATAGCGTATTTATATTTACTACCAAGTTTTAATGATTGCTTGTTTAATGAGTAAGGGTAAGATAAAAGACTACCATTTGTACTCCAAGCTTTTAGTTTGTATCTATCTTGTTTATAGTTCGCCCAAAACACCCTTGTATCAGCATACTCGCATGAATTAGCAAATAACGGAACATTATCATACTCTGTTACATAATCATTTTCAGCAACAACAGTATAAGCCTCATTTCCATAAAATGATATTTTATCTGTAATATTTACCGTAACTGGAAATGCTATTTTTTTGAATGACTTAAAATCATTGGTATAGTTTTCTCTAAACGCAAACTCAATAAATTTAATTTGAACATTAGGCACTTGATATTGAACGGCAGCACCATAAGTTACATCAATATAAATAGGATATAAACCTACTTGACTATAACCAGATACAGCAAGTTTTGATATAGGGCTAAACCTACTTACCTCGCCACTCTCATATACATATCTAAATAAAAATTGATATGAATAATTTTTAAGGTAATTTATTGTATTGGTTGTGTTAAATACCACATCACAAGTAACAGGAAACAAAGGACTAACCAACGATACTGATATAAGGTCAGTAATATCGTCAGTCGGACTATAAGTCTTTGTCGTATCAATATATCTAGGAGGATGAGCATAATTAAGGTCAGTACCATCACAATAGAATAACTTGTTGTCATATATGCAAGATGAGATAACTGGGTTAATATTAGCCTTTAACACACCTCCTGTTCTGTAATTAGGAAACAAATAATTACTTTCAATCAAAGTAGTTACTGAATCGTCATTACAATCAAGCTTTAAAATGAAATCTTTATTAGTTGCCGTGTTTTTTGATGCCACAAAGAAAAATATAAATCCATGCTGATAGTCTTGACACTTACCTACTACTACTCCACCTCTAGTATAATTACTCCAACTACCCACAAGTTTATTGCCTGGTAAGTTTTGAGCATACGTTTGTGTACCATCTACATTAGGCGTAATTCTTATATTATATGCTTCTGAATATGAACTAGGGTCAATATACTTATCGTCACTATCAGTATCTAATCCTCTAAATATATTTTTTGATGAATCTTGCATGGATATTATTTTTTGTAAAGATAAAAAAAATAATGCAAAAGGTTTATAAGTAATTAAATTACACAAACTATTAGATATTTTAAATATTTTAACTTATCTTTGTTTTGTGATTAACGTGAAAAATAACGGAATGGTTGATGCAAGGGAGTTGCACAAACTATTAGAGATTAAAACTAGATTTGCCATGTGGATTAGTCGGGTTATTGAAACCTGTGGTTTTGAGGAAAATAAAGAGTTTTGCTCATATTTGGGAAAAACTATTTCATCACAAGGAGGTGGTCGCCCAACACAAGAATATGACTTAACTGTTGATTCAGCAAAAGAGGCTTGCATTATTGGAGATTCTAAAAAATCATCTCAAGTAAGAAAATATTTAATTGGATTATCTAACCAAAAAGATAATTTTGATTTATTATCACATGAGCAAGTGTTATATTTGGTTAGATTAAAAGAAGTTTTTAAATATTTATCAAACTGTAAAGAATCAACAAAATTACATGAGAAAACTTTTGTAGATAATAGTAGTGCAAGAAATCCTTATGCTGAATTTCATTCATATAGAAATGAAGTTTTAAATCTTGGTAAAACAGAATTAGATACTAGACTAAAAGAGTATTGCATTAATAACCATAGATTAGTAAGTGCTAAAATGAATCAACACGATAAATTAGCTCTATTAAACCAATATGATATATTAAGAAATGGTGTTTGGGATTACTTAATGGCATCTGGAAGTAATGAGCAATCTATGAAGTTAGCTAATCTTGTTAGAGATATGGCAAAAGTAGAAGGTATTTCATTATATCGAAAAAACGAAGATACTTTATTTAACAAAAAAGAAGACAATGTTGAAATAAAACAATTAATAAAATAAAACAAACAACCCAATCAAATATACTTTGATTGGGTTGTTTTTAATTATTTGGGTTATTATTATTTTGTTTATCTTGTGGTCGCTCTTGGCCAAACATTTGTAACACCTTTTCAATAATAGGCATTTCCATATCAGGCGGAATAAATGAAGCATTGGTAGCTATATCGGTTGCCGAAGCAATAACCAATTTTATTAATAACTCATCGACATCTTTACTAATATCTCTCGTAAAATAAATATTAGTACCCTCTGGATAAAACCCAATTCTATTCTCCATTCTACCAGCAGGGCTATTTGCAAATACAGCAACAGCACCGTTTCTAATAGGAATAAACACATTAAATTGGTCTTTCATCTTTGATACTTGATGAATACCTCTATCATGTGGCATTGAAATATATTTGGCAGGCAATACACAATAAGCCAAATCCATAGAATCATCAAACAATACAGGTACACTTTTAAATGTAGCAATATATTGTCCATCTACATTGTGTTGTGCTTGTGTTATATTTTGAAAGAGGTTTTGTTTAATAAGCCAATTCGCTGCCGAACTAACCATCATTTCAACCTCTCTTATATCAATATTAAAGTCGTCAATATTCCTATCTCCACCAGCTAAGATTCTTATTATCCTTTCAGCTAAAATCTTAATACTTATCATATTCCTTGATTATCCTTGGTTTGTGAATATTGGAACAACTCTTGCTCTCTTATAGATATACCTTTGTATTGAAGCATCTTAGCTACTATCTCATTGTGTGTACTATCTGGCATCTCAAACTGAACAGAGTTAGCCTGATCGTAAGCAGGAGGACTACCTGTGTACGCCCAAACAGGAGCTTTTGGTAATCTATAATAAGAGAAATTAATATTGAATATTGTATTTGGAGCAAGTCTTATTTTGTTTCCATAAATAGTAAAGATAGGAAACTCTTGTGTAGGAGGCACAACCAAACTTTTCAATCTACCTCCAAACTTATCATTATCTACCTCCGTTGGCACACCTACTTCATTACCATAAATAACACATGAATCATAATCATTAAAATCAGTAGGCAATGTGCCATCTGAATAATGAGTGCTTGGTGTTAAGTTTACAGAATAATCTTTAACCAAAAATGGCTTTAACTGATTTTTGATTACCTGAGAGATATTTGCTCCTTGTCTTGGTGTACCCGTTCCTTGACCTAATGTATTCGGATTACCATATCTTTCAATATATAATTCTAATTGAGCCCTTGCTGCCAACAAATTAAATTCATCAGGCGTAGTATAACCTCCTACTTGTGTTTTATTAAGTAGGAGTTCATAAAAGGTCTTTGCTTGGTCTATTGTCATAACAACCTATTTAATAACATATAAGCATCTGCGTAAAGATAACAACCAGCTAATTGTGGACTCAAGGTACTTGTTCCGTAATCCTTATTGGCAATATTATTTTGATTGTTAATATATTTTAATTGTCCAGCAAAGGTTAAACATAAATAACTAGCATTTGCTGTTACAAACACTGTATCTTCATGACTTACCCAAGACACAAATGTACTACCAACACTGTATAATCCTGATGTAGCATCTTGAATATCTATTTGAGTTCCTTTAAATGCCAACACTGGTGTAGTAACAGTATTGTTTAAGTTTATTAAACTTACAGCACCACTACCATTTGGCATTACGATATAGCCACCAAAAAAAGTTATTTTAGATGCAGTAGAGCTTTGTAATATCTTATTTTTTGAGATATACTTAGTTTGTATCCATCTAACTTTAAACTCAACACTACTTACTGTAGAAGTATTTATCGTACCAAGAATTGAATTATAACAAGCTAAACTATCCGCCTCGATTTTAGCCCCTGTATCTTGAGTAGTTCCATTATCAATAATAAAATCAGTACATACAATATTCCCATATCCTTTTATTTTAGGAGAGTATCTCATATCAAAACCATTAGTACAAATTATAGTTGCACCCAAGTCGATATAAGTATTGTTTTGATTGTATGGTAAGTTCTCAGTATAAACACCTGGATTAATAATAATTGTATTGCCAGGGCCAAAACTATTTACTTTAGCAAATGTTTTGTACGGAAACAAAGGAGAGCCAACAACACCAGTATCATCATCTCCACTTGGATCAAGATATATCAGATTTTGATAAACAGCCTCTGTACCAATATTAAGATCCAATAAATATTGATCATAAAACTGCCCTGTTTGTGTATTTTTTTGTGTGCTTTTTGTAACCGTAAGTGATGGTGAGCTACCAGATACTACTTCTACATTTTGAGTAAATAGTATTGGGATAACTAATTGTACTATACCATCATCACTTGTGCTGTTTGTTAGTACATAAAAATCATTAATATACGCTTCACAATCAGTTAGTTTATTACAAGAGTATGATTCTCTTATCATTTCAACCAACTGAATTGCTTTTGTGTATTGATAATTATACTCGTCAGCTAATACATCGTTTGTTTTAATAGCTTTATCTAATCTTATTTTTAATGCCTTTAAACAAGCATAAATAGGATTAAGATTAAATGTAGCTGTTGGCGTAATTGAGTTCAATGCAGTAATACTTACACTTGCGGTAAAATTATTCCCCAAATCATAAGAAGCAGTAGCAGCCAAAGTATATAAATACTTCCCATTAGCAAACAACCCATCTTGTTTTGATGCGTTATACACTACACCAAGAGATGATGTATATGACGTTTTGGGTGCTGGATAGCCTGTATATGGATCATAGGTTAATCCTGTTGGGTAAGTAAGTGTTATTGACTCAGAAATAGTTGGCGTAATACCTACTTGTACGTAATTGGTATTGTCTGTTACTGTAACAGTAGATTCAAACTGATTACCTTCAAAATCTAATATAGCAGTTGGTTTTGTAATTTCAAATGCAACTGTTTTAGTTTTTGTATAAGTAAGTGTACCGTTAAAAAGTGTCATTGTAATTGAGTACACACCAGTAATAGGATTACCAGAAGCATCAACAGCTAAATTTCTTGTCAATACTGTTGGGTTCGCTTGTGTAGTATCTGGAGGAGACACAACACCTGTATAAATATTTGAACCATTAGGGGCATCAATACTATAATAACCTACCCATCCTGTACCTTCTCCTGTATAGCTAGTGAGGTCAGTTATATTTATCTGTTTAGTGTCTAAGCTAAATGCCCCACTAAAGTTTATTGCTGCTGGAAAAGCCATGTTGTAATATATTTTACTACAAATGTACAAAAATATATTACAACATTTTTATGGGTTAAATATAATCCATTATTTTACATTTAGCCAATCCATGCCATTTATTTTTTTAATAGGTTCTGTATGTCCAACTTCATCAATTAAACACATAGTTATTTTACTACCATCATATGATTTATCAGTTGATTTAAAATCAATATTATCTTCAAGTATTATGTCATCTTCATAACCTACCACCCCATTCTTTACAAAACAAGGCGTAATAATTGAATCAGTAAGATTACTTATAACCTCAAATGCTTTTGGGAAAACATTAATGGCCATATTAATATCACTAAACCTTTCATATTCAATATTATTTTCTATTAAATATGCTTCAAGTTGTTTTGAATACTCTTTATGAGCTTCTTTAATTTCCTCAACCTTACCTAGTAAGTCTTGGATTGATTCAAATTGTAATGTGTACATATCCTTATTTAATTATCATTTGTACAATACTAAACCCTAATTCTAAGATAAATAAGCCTATTAATATCTTACCCCATTTACGATACCTTGCAATGATTTTAGAATCAAGAATCATTACTTCATGCTGCCAAGCTATCATTACTTTCAACCTCCTATTCTCTTTACTCAATCCTTCTCTAAATCTCCACTCCAATAATACATCGCTTATCGGCTGTAGTTCGTTTTTGTCGTTGTTCATATTATCCATGTATAAATGATGCTAGTATATAACCTAATCCGAATGTAGATAATGCCCCAAATACATAAAACAACTCATGGTATTGGTATTTATTTTTCACTTCTATTATCTCTCTTTTTAATAATTTTATTTGCATTTCTTTATCTGAAACTAAATCCCACGCTGCGTTGGATCTTCTTTGCAATTCGCCAACTTGATCAAATTGTTGTTCTACCATATCTCTAAGACATAATACAGTTTCATCTACGCCAACCATTTGGATAGATGAGCCATCAACTACAAACACCGCATTAGACCCTTTAGCTAATTCATTAACTATCTTTTCTTCTTTTGCTTGTAAATCTTTAACACTTTTCTCTAAGCGTTCTAGCTTTTCTCTGTCAATTATTACTTGGTCTTTATTCATATTATTTCCCTATTAATTCATTAAAATTATCATGTGTTACCACTATTACTTCTGATTTATCAACCCAAACTACTTCATTATTACAAGTAGGCATAACCTTTAGTTTATTATCATTGTCATTAACTTGCAAGACGATAGCAAACTTACCATCTGATAATTTAACTAAGTCGTATAGGTTTGTTTTCATTTTTGTGTTCTATATAAATTTAATATATAGTTTATTAATGCAAAAAAGGCATAAGTAAATAAAATCGCTGCCCTATGTGCTGAATCATACGTAGGTAAATCAATTATCCATTGAAAAGGATTTGTTAATTCCCACATTACAAATGTTTTAATTAGATATATTCCCAAATAAGTAATTATATTGGTAATAAACATTGCTTTAATTAGGTCGTTGTTCATATTATTTTAAATTAAAATGGCGGATCGCCTTGTTCCTCTTTTTTGTTAAATTCAAATTCACTACTTACTACTTCTGTTGGGATTCTTACACTTTCTTCTTTTTTACCTAACTGATATACGCCATTATACAATGTCAAATAGCCAGCACTTGTCCATGACTTTATTAATGACCCTACTTTATTTACATTTATATCATGGTCTTCCATTAATCGTTGACTAATTTGTTCTTTAGTCATTGCAACAGTCGTGTTATAAAATATTTGATTCATGTACCATAAATCTGTTTTCTTAGGATTACTAGCTTGCTGCATATTAGCGACCTCTTCATCACTAAGGCTCACATACATATTTATATTTTCAGCTCCGTTCCAATAGAAGTGAGAAGCTATATAACCGCTTGTACTATTTGTCCCAACCCTTAACTTTCCTAAATCAAACTCATTTGTAATCTCTTTTATCTTATTGTCTTCTTTATTATTTTGAAGCCTTAACATCGCATAAGACTTTTTCCATAAAATAGTTCCTAAGTGACCGTTGGCTCTACCGTTTGAGTTTATATTTTCATGTACTGTTATTACTACTGATGTATTGTTTCTTTGTGCAAATATTGTCAACCAATTGATAAATTGACCTGTTTCTTTATTGTCGTTTATATCGTCTATAAAATCTCCAATACCATCTATTATTATCAAATCGTATTGGGTATCATTTAACATTTTTTGAAGTAACTCTCTGTTTTTAAGAGCATTCTCATTCATTTTATAACTCCAATAATTCAAATTATCATCATCCCTCAATTCAACATTTGCCCTTCTGAATATATTTAGATAACCTAGTTTATGGTCGTCAGGGTCACGCTCTGTATCTACGTGAAGAATACTTTTAACATTGTCATCTACAAACTCAAATCCTAAAGCATCACAATTTTGGTTTAATACTAATGCTGATATTGCATCACAAGTTTGTGATTTTCCTATACCTGCTCCAGCAACAATTGTGGCAATATTACCTTTTTTTAGAAATGTAGCACCCTTAAATCGCATTGTTATTGCTCCTTGAGGCACATCTAAATCTAATGTCATTCTATATGGTTTATTGAATACCGCATATCTATTATATGCTTTTGTAGTCTCAACCAAATCATTAAATGTTACATCAAATTTGTCTTTATTTTTAGCAAAATCAAATAGATCATTACCATACTCCAATAAACTATCAGGTAAATCTATTGGTGCTAATCCTAGTTTTTTTAATTTATCAGTTTGCTCTCTACCTGTTTTGTCAAGATCATAGCAGCAAGCAAATATTTTAAACCTACTATTAATATCAAACAACAAATCACTACTAGGTAGTGCCGATTCACTATTTAAACATATTGCAGGATAACCATACGCAATAGCTGTTTCAGTATCTTTTTCTCCAGCACATAAGATACAAATCTCCCCTTCGCTTGGCAATTTATCATACCCATACACATATTCGCTAGGCTTTTTACCTAACCACCCAAACTTAAATCTTTTATCAAGTGTAAGTGGTCTGTATAGTTTATAGCAATTATCTGTAACTTTGTAAGCAAATATCGGGTCTTCCTCCTTACTAGCAATTTTGTTCGCTTTTTCATCATTTCTCTTATACCAATTTACACATAAGATACCTGCATCAACAGCATTAATTCCGCCTTGTTGCCAAAAAGCCAAATTATCTTCCGTAAACTGTTTAAATTCAATATCAAATGTTACTTCTACTTCAACTGGTGTATCATATTTTTTAGGTGCTTGTTTTTGTGTTCCAAAGTCAATTTCAATCTTTTCTATTGCTTGTCTAAAATTTAGGCCAAACAATTCCATTACCAAATTAACAGCAGTACCTTGATCACTTGTAGCAAAATCCTTATAAATATAATCGCCCTCTATACCTTTCCCTATTCCAAAAGAAGGTGTCTCTTGCTTTACAGTTGTTAATGGATTTTGGATGTTTACACCAGGTTTTAACTCCCCTTTATTGTGATATGTTTGTAAGTAATGCTGTAATATTTGGTAGTCTGATACACCACCATATTCAGCCATATTACTTTTTCATTATAAATCTCTCAACTAATTTTCTGTGTCGCAAAACAATATTCATCACATCATCTTCATGTACAAACTTGCGACCTCGTTTTGTACCCATAACATAAATGAGCCTTAAATTATATCTTTCCAAAAGCGAAAGACCCTGCATACTCATTTCAAACCAATTAAATAAGTCTAACAAACTGTAGTAAGTAACCCCATTCTCCTCAACGAAGTCAACTTTGTCTTTAGGTATTTTTATTTTTTCCATGCACAAACATGGTTAATTAGTTTTAATATTACAAACAATAATGTAAAAAAATAGCCAACTATTTTACAGTTGGCTAAATTTCAATGATTTATATTACCTCATTTTTTTCTGCTTTTCTAGTTGCCGTCGGAGGAGTTGGGTTTAATCTTGCAATATCATTTTTAAGTTTCTCCAATGCTAACTCTCCTTTTTTAGTTGAGTTGATGTACTCCACAATAGATTCATACTTATCTAATGCTGGCATTTTAGCATGGAATATTTCTCCTGTTTGATTCAATAACCAAGATTCTTTTCCTTCGTTGTAAGAGATAATATTCATCTCTTCTGCATTTTTAATGATTGAACGAAGCTCAAAATCTTGTTCTCTCAATGCCATTAAGAATCTTTTTGGATCTTCTTTAGCTACTTTTAACAATGCAAATCGTTTCGTATCGTCATCTAGCTTATCAATAGGATTGTCAAAGCTTAATAAGAACCCTCTACAAGTGATATTAAGCTCTGCTGACTTCATATCGTAGATAGCTTTGTTAGCTTCGTAAGAGCTTTTCTCTCTCTCGTATTCTTTTTTCATGGCAGCCGCTCCATCAATTTTCCTAAAGCCACTTCCACCATTAGCTTCATTGTCTGGGTGCAACTCCAATACTGTGTATAAAATTCTATCTAAAGGATTGTTTGGGTCAAGTGTTTTTTGACCGCCTTCTTTTCTCCCAATTACAATTACCCCTCTTTTAGGCACAACAACTGAATCGCCATTGCTTAATTTAGTCATGCTTTTTGATACAAAAAACTCAACCAAATGCGACTCTCCGTTTGTTGTTGTATGGATAAATGAATTTTTAAAATACTTTGTAGGACAAGCAATTCTTGTTCTGCCTATCCCTGATTCTTGTGGTTCTACTACAGCCTTTAGGCCACACAATTGGTAAGTAACTCTTCCTGTAAGAGGTTTGTACAAACTTTGGTCATACGAACCAAATAATTCAATCTTTTTGTCTTCCATTTTTAGTTTAGTTTAATAACTTTATCGTTATAAAATAATAAGGGGAGTACAACCTCCCCCTATTAAACTTTTTATTCTATGCTTGGATATAAGCAAGTCTATTTCTACCCATTACTTGTAAACCTACCTCAGCCATGTAGCCAGTAGTAGTTTCATCTTTCAAGTTGATGTCGAAATTGATTTTACCAAATCTGTAACGTCTATCAGTACCATCGCCTTGTTTTTTGAATCTCAATTTGATAGAAGCTGTTTTAGAACCACTTACTGTATCAGTCATTTTGTCTGTTGGCAAAATAAATCCTGTACTAGCATTGTTCATACCTGGCAATGCAGTAATTTGTGGGTGATACAATGAACCTAATGTTTGGATATGATAAGTTCTTTGTCCTAATCTAATTGAATCAAAGCCTAATTCTAAAGCTCTTTCTTTACCACCTGCTCCAAATGCTCCGTAAGTAACAGCACCTTGTTTCATTGTATTAGTTAAAGAGTTTTGAATTTGCATAGCCAATTCATTACCAACCCAGAAGTTGTTCTCAGCACCTGCATTTTCAGCATCCAATGCTAAGTTTAATTGTTCAAAGTCTGTGATACCAAACTGTCCACCAACAGATGTTGCGTAGTTGATACCATCTTGTTGAATCAAAGGAATTAAACCTTGTGAAATTGCAACAGCGTTACCTCCACCAGTAGTATCAGAGAACGACCCTGCTGTATTGTAAAGTAAGCCCATTTCAATTTTTAATCTCAATCTCATTGCAGCATCTATCTCTTGGATGATGTAGTAATAAGGCTTGCCATCTTTTGATGTGAAATAAGATTCGTTAGACATTGCAGAACCGTTTGCTGTAAACGCCTCTCTAAATATCTGAACATTCCCTTGGAACATCAAAGGTTTAGATTTATAAGATTCGATATTACTTGAACCTTGAATCTGAGCATTTGATAGAATAGAGAAATAAGTGCCTACTGCTGCTATCACAACTAAAGCTGCTGCTGTCATACCTGCTTGTGGTTGAACTGCAATTACACCTGTTGATGTATTTACTGCCGTTACATAACCAGTTACGTTACCAGGGAACATTAATACATCTGTTACTCTTACTGCTGGAATACCATCAATAGAAGTAGGATCAATTGTAATGTTTACTGAACCTGCTGTACCTGTACCTGCTGTTCCAACTGCTACCGCACTAATTTTTTGTGCTAAGTATAACCAGTTTTTCTCTCCATGATAAAATACGTCTTGTGCTGTCAATTCGTAATTACCTTGGTCTTCCATGAAGTTCATTAACTTCGATCCACCAAATGAAGAATATCTATCCAAAAGGTTAGTTTCTACCTCAAAGGTGTTTAATAAATCTACCGCAGATAAGTAGGTTGCGGTTAGTGAGCCAGCCGAGCCTAAGCCGTTGGCAGTGGCGGTGTTTGGTGTTAAAGCCATTGTTTATTCAAATTTAAAGGTTTCATATAATTATATGAATTGAGCCTTGAACTCTGCATCGGTCAAGCCTCTTTTCACTAATTCACCCTTTGTCGTTTGAATTTCACTTGGATTTGTAATTTTACCTACTTGTGACTCCATACCTTGTGAGTATGCTGTCTTTACTAATGTTTTTCTATACTCATCAGGATTTGATAAGTAATTCATAGCATCTAAAAACTTATTGTAATCTACGTTACCATCTTTATCTTTAAATGAATTAAATAAAGCATAAGGATTCTTAACACATTCTTCAACAAAAGCCTTATCTACAATTGGAATATTTACTTTTACGTTTTCATCTGCAAACTCTAAACCTTTAAAAGATTTGAAAGCAGATGTTAATTCTTTTTCAATTCTAGCTTCTTCTTCCGCTACCTTTGGATCAACAACTTGTTCTGCTTTTTCAGGAGCGTTATAAGTCGCTTTCTTTTTAAAGCTAAGTATGTCTTCTTTATCTCTTTTAGCATCAATCTTTAATTGTGCAAGACCTAGTTTAGCCTTTTTCTCATCAATACCATATAAGTCAGCATCGTCATATTGCTTATATCTATCTCTTACGTATTCATCAATTTCATCGTCAGTTAAATCAGCATCATTATTTAGCTTCATTTTTAACTTAACAATATCAAGATCACTCAATCCTTCAACTGTAATCTGACTTGCTTTTACATAATCGTAAGGATTGCCACCATTTTTAACAAACTCATGCAAGTCGTCAATGAACTCATCACCAGTTTTCTTAGGGGCATTTTTTAATTCAGCAAGCTCCTTCTCTAAAGCTTCAATCTCCTCAATGCTTTTATATTTATCATTGGTCAATTGTGCTAAAGTTGCTTTAGGGGCTTCTTCTTGTTCCACCAAAGGATTAACAACTTCTTCCTGTGGTGTAACTTCTGCAACAGCCTGCTCCTGTTCCGCAACAGCCTCTGCAAAGGGTTTCCTCCCTGGTATCACTAATACTTCTGACATATATAGTTATTTTATGCAACAAAGTTGCAAATAAAATTTTTAATTCCAAATTATTTTTGGACTTCTTTAGGTTTAGCCAAATTTAATACCTCTTTTTCATGTTCTTGCGATTCTAAAAGGTGGATTGTATCAATTGCTCTATGTTCTATTTCTAAAGCATGAGCAGCATTTGCTTTCATTTCAGCTACAAATATATCCTTTTCAGCTTTTAACATTTCTCTCTCTAAAGCAGCATCGTCCATCATCGCTTGACGTTCAGTCTTCATGGTTTCAATCATTTCAGTTAATTGACCTTCCATTTCAGCTTTCATACTCATTTTTTGTTTCTCCATTTCAAGCTGCATTTGCATAGCCATTTGCTGTGCTTGCATACTTGCTTGTGCTTGTGCTTGAGAGTTTGCTTCTGAGTTAGCTTGTTGCTGTTGTTGGTATCTAGCATCGTTATCTTCCTTGCGTTTATCCAACAATACTGCCGCTTCTTTTGGATTTACTTTCATTACATCAAATACAGCAAAAGCATCACTTACAGTTAAGCCTCCGCCCATTCCATCAGCTTTAACAGATAACTCTCTTTGGATAAATTGATTCAATATTGCTAAGTCTTCTTCATTAGGTTTAAATTGAATACTAATAGCAAAGTCAGATAATGACATATCAGGGAACGCTCCCAATATTGCCATGCTTGATTCTCCCAATGCTTGAATATATCCTTTCATTTTGTTTTTGGATATATCTTGCAATCTTTGAATACACGATTTTGCTGTTCGCACTAACACATCTGAGTAAGCTGTAATCAATGGTTTTAAAGCATTGTTAGTAGATTGCATTGCCATTTGTGACTGTGCTTTACCGACTTCTGGATTTGGATTGCTACCAGCACTAATATCATTAAACCCAATCAATTCATAAATCATTTGTTGGTTTCTAGCGATAATATCCAAGAACCTAAATGTATCAGCAGACATACCATTCTCTATCTCCTCAATTGGCAATCTACCATTACCAATCACTTGACCATTCTCATCTCTTGAACGATACAATTGAGTACCTGTAGCTTTTCTTAACTCAATAATATCAAGTGGTTGCCAAGTTTCCCCTTCTCCTTTTATAATACCACTTACAGCCGCTATATCAATCGCTAAGCCTTTTGGTGAAGCAGATGCCACCGCAGCTTGGAACTTATACCAAGCAATATGTATATTATTGATATAAGGAATACACATCTCAGCCAAAGATTTTACTCTCATACCAATCTTTGATGGAGCATAAACATGGAAATTACTCATTACATCTCCCAAAGAGTTTTTCCGTCTTTTAAGATTTTGAGCCAATCCTGCATCAAAGCAAAGGTCTGTTCCTATAATCCATTTACCTGTGTATAAAACTTTAATATCTTTCCTTACTCTTTTTTTATTATATACAGCATCTTCTTCTAGCGTTCCTAAGTCTGGATCAATTTCAATAAACATTTTATTGCCATTCTTGTCTTCACTAGATTCGTACTCGTATCTATTTACAGATTCAAATTCAAAATCTAATACAGGAACTCTAATACCATCATAAGGACGACCAAGTGTTGTTGCTTGATTATTTGGAATACCATTCATCAATAAAGGATTCATATACAATCCTAACATTGACTTCGCTAACTTCTCCCACTCATGTTCTAATATTTGCTGTGGGCTTGAACTAGCAGCTTCTCTTAATTGTGCAATAGTATAAAATAATATCTCTCCAAAATGAGGGCAATCTTTATAGTCATATCTATCACTCCATCCAGTAACTAAATTATCAGGCTTTATTCTTCTTACTCTAATTACACCATTTGAATCAACATAATCTCTTGTTCCACACAATCCTGTTGTAAACAAATCAGATGCCATCTGCTGATTTATCTCATTATCCCAATCATTTGTATCAGCAATAATATTCCAGGCATTTACAGCTACTATCTCTGTATCTAGTTTATAATCATTTTTATAAAACAGCTCAATATCTTCTTCACTCTTAAACCTAGATGGTTTTGGAGATTCTTGGCCCATTGATTCAGCAATAGCTGTTAATTGGTCTTTAAATTTAAAGTTAAATAATTCAGTAAGTTTAGCTTGTGTTTTAGTATCAATAGATAATGGGCTTAAATCTTGTGCCGTAATTCTGTGGCTCATGTCACCCATTAGGCCTTTAAAAATATTGTAAGGTTTATGAAGTACAGGTAATTGCCCCCAATCTATATTTAAATAACTGCCTCCATCTGTTCCATCCAAAATATCTACTTGTGAGCGGTATTGCTCTATATCTTGTACTCCTAATACAAACATTCTATTTAGTTCGTATTGACTTCTATTGATATATCCAATATTGGTATTTAACGATAAATATGTGTTGTACATGGCTTTTCCATAAGCCATAATGTATTTATAGTCTTTATATTTAGGATGAACAAATGGATTTGGGAAAGTCATCCCTCCATCGTTATTATATTTTGTTGACAAATCCATAACTCAAATTTTTACAAATATACAAAATTTATCTACGCTTATAAGTCCTAAAGTATGAGGTCACTTTAACCTCAAATTTGGGAGCTATCACTTCTGATTTAGCAGCACACATACATTGACCTGCCGCTACCACGTTATCGTAGTCTGTTGGCTTTTCTGGCCTAAACTCCAATAGCTGTTTTATTAGCTCAGGGAAATCTAACCTATGTCCATGAAACGTAACCAAGCTTTTTAATAATCCTGTCCAATGGTCTGTCATTATTTTACTTGCTGGACTACCTACTGTTTCTTGGTTTGTTCCAAATTTACCATTCGTTTCAGTATATGTTTCCTTTGGCCTATTCATCAAAAAGTTTGCGTACCCTCTATTTCTCATGTGAGTAAGCAATCCAGGTTTCTGATTTTCAACCAATACTTTACAACCAAAAAACTTACAAGCCTTTATTACTTCTTCATAAAACTCAGTTGGCTCGTCTGGTCTATAAATATATTGAGCAACAAAGTTATATGTCTTCCAAGAACTTGTAGGCTTACCAAAGTTGTCATAAATAGTCAACGGCCTACCCATCTCATCTACTTGTGTATGGTCATCTATCTCTGGGTCAAACTGTCTAAACACACATATTGCCGCCTTTGATAATTTATCACTTGATGTAATTGCTTTACCATGATCAATAGGGTCAACTCCAATTCTGTATTGGTGGTCATTCATTGGAGCAAACAAAGACTTTTGATACATATTGTCAAACATCTTTGTAACCCTATTTTGATTAGCCAAGTCTGGCAATATTGTTACTTGCCAAGTCTTACTGCTCTCATTTGGTATAAATACAACGTCTCCATCTACAACACCATCTTTCCACATAAATTCTCCTGGTACGTGTCTTGGATGAGCAGATATTTCACTTAATCTTTCATTTAATATCCCTGCATTAAAAGCACAATGATTTGAATCTGCATAAAAACATTCTTCTACAGTTCTAGGGTTTTTACGTTTAAATGATGCGATAGCATTTGAGTCTCGGCCATAACCTTTAATGGTCTTATCTAAATAATCATTTGCTTTATCTATATCTGCGAATCCATGCTCATCTCTATACATTGCTGTATTTGCAGGAGTAAAAAACCTATATAAACCAGTTACAGTTTGGTCGTTTTCGTTTTTTTGTGCTGGGTCAGATCCTGCCCATAGCTTTTTAAAGTTTTCGCCTCCTCTATCAAATTCCTCAACAGTTGTTGTATGTAACTGCTTCCCTATAATAATAGACCCCCCTTCTAATGTTGAACAAAAACGAACAATATCATGTCTCTCCCAAACATTTACGCCTTCTGTTTTACCACACTCATCAGACACATAACGAAACAATTTTGCTCCATCATAAGCCTTTTCAACACTACTTTTATAATCTATCCTTGATTCAAGTTCTGCATCTTCTTCATAGTCTTCCAATGCAGCCTTACCTCTCTTACTTGCATTTACAAATGATAATCCTTTTTTTGGAGATGTACCAGCACTTGTGTCAAAGTTTGGTCTAAAGAAGTCAGGTAAATGTTTAAATGGAGTAAGAACACATTTCTCGTATAATTTAAACGCATCAGTATCAGTTTTAGACTGCATACCAGAATAAGCATCTTTTGTCCTACTTGTTGGCTCATACAAAAACACTCCCCCTTTATATGATTTACCATCACGTCTCATGGCAATCTGAATCATCCCCAGACAATTAGGGTCTTCTATACAATATTGTAAATAATAAAAATATTCAAAATCTGTTTGTCTAAAACCTGGATAACCAATGTCCATTCTCCACCAATTACAATAAAAATAGTGCATACCTGTCATGTAAGTCTTAACTCCGTTATTGAAAAACCAATAACCATTAAGCCTTCTATGCCATTCTTGCTCTTTAAATGATTCTATCTGTGGGTGATAATATTCTGGATCTATTTTTAAACCTTTCGCCTCTTCCTTTTTCCAATCTTTCCATTCTTTTGGCAATGGTGTACGCCTAAAATATTGCTCAGATGGTTCTAATCCATAACCATCAATTAAGCTGTCGTGCGGTGCTTGTGGTAAATATACCCTCAAATACTTATCTACGTGTTTACCCTCGTAGTATATATCCGTATGTCCGAATCCTAAATCTTTAAACATTTAACCTTATTTGCAACAAAGTTGCAAAAAGTAATTATAAAAACAAAATGCACGACCCACCAAAGTCGTGCATCAATATGATAACAAGTAATAACAAAACAAATATAGGTAATTATTTTCTATATTCTAACTCAAATTTAAAGCAAAGCCACATAAATTCTATATTAATTAAATATTTAGGGTTTGTATTAGACCATTCTTTACCATACTTTTTTTTAAGGTTTTGAAACGATTTTTTAAAAATATAAGGAATTACAATAAAATAACTTTCTTCGAATTTTATCGTCAACCCAATTGGGCTTTTTAAGTATAGTTTAAATTTCATCTCGGTAGTTGTAGAAGTAGTTTATTTGTTTTGAATGATTATGAGTATTTGCTGGATTACCATTTAAATCGTTACTAATATCATTAAACCATTTATCATGAAGATGTTCTTGTCTTTTATTATCAATACAAGATTTAGTAAACACCCTCACCCTAATTTTCTTTTTAAACGGATTATCGAAACCCATTATGTTAAGGTATTCGGAGAATGATAATACAGTAAAATTATTATCTTTACAATAATTAATATTACCAAAATGTTGCTTATATAAATTTATACAAGATTCATCTTTATGTGTATTGAATTTACCTATAATCCACTTATACACTTGTTTCTCACTCACAAAATCCCACTCTTGTTGCGTTGTTACATTTACGCAAATAGGTTGTTTATATTTCGCTTTCATGTATATTGTAGTCTATAAAGTCACGTTCAAATTGTTCTTCTATTTCTTGAATTTTAATTCGCATAGCTAAACTACTTTCAAGCCTAATTATCCATTTATTTTCTCCTAAAGTTGTAAAGCCTGTTGTTTTCATTTTATAATGATACATATAGATTTTCTCTTTTAGAGACAAACTATCGTCACTATAATAACAATATGAAGGAGTAAAGAAGTGAAACCAACGGTCATTTTGATTTCTTATTTTTTTGTTAAATAAAATATTGTTTGCTTTCATTTTAAATTCTTTATAGCAATGGTTAATGCTTCTGTAATTTGTTTTGGCGTGTAAGGATATTCATCAATATTACCCATACGCCAATGTTGAAAATTTATTAATATTATTTTAGCTTCCATGTTTGTCATTCCTTTTCTACATTTATTTCAATTGTGTCACCATCAATAACATCTATATCACAAATACAATTTACATATCTTGATTTTAGAGTTAAACAAACACCTTTTGTTGAACTACTATTTTTATACAACCGCCTAAAGTCATTTGATGATACAGACGACCTTTTTATTACTATGTGATCATACTTTTCAACCACATCAACCAAGTCTCCAACTTCAAAAATGTCGGTCTTCAACAACACTCTACCGTTTCTTGAACCTCTAACATTGGATATTGAACACTTACCATCAGGTATTTTTATATTTTTAGACATATATCGTCTTCTCGCATTAAATAATTACCACATTGAGTTTTTGTACCTAATGCTCGTCTATAAAACATTACTTTATCACCAATAGTTACCCCTTCTCCCTCAGTAAGCACAACAGCTTTTACCTCTTTGGCTTCTGTTTTTAATATTATACCATTGGCTGTTTTATTATCCTCCTCTATTAGCTTTACAACAATAAAACCTTCTTTTGGCTCAATATCTTTTTCAATAATGTTGGCCAAAATATACTTTTCATCAAAACGTAAATAATCTACGCCATTTACATTTATGGTTAATCCATCAAGAACCCACTTATGATAATAAACCAATACTCCAGAATTATTACCGTATTTTATAGTCCCAATATTAAACTCTTCTTTTTTTGCTGTGTCTGGAATAAACAAGCTGCCAATCTTTGATACATTTTGCTCTAG
>Ga0181346_1000144_pt1 | contig 28963 bp, 39 predicted proteins | sample Su13VDMM15DN_FD_130100 | JGI IMG/M metagenome (GOLD analysis project Ga0181346, IMG submission 130100) | Freshwater viral communities from Lake Michigan, USA - Su13.VD.MM15.D.N | ecosystem: Environmental > Aquatic > Freshwater > Lake | place: USA: Michigan | collected 2013-07-15 | reverse complement strand
CGATGCGGCGAATGCGTACTAGCTGGCGTTCGGTGTAAGCGCCTGGGCCGCGCCAATCCATGTATCCCGCGATCTCTGCGTCAGTCATCCCACAATCCTCCCGCCGAAGTCCCTGCGCATCTCAGCGATGAACACATCACCGCTGGCGCAGGCTTTGGCATTGGCCAGCAGCTCCTTGGAGCCAAACACACCTTCCTGCTCAGGGTCTCCGTTGGCCAGATTCACGCCATTGATCTCATACACAGCGGTGAACTCGTCAGGCCCATCCTTGCGCTGCCAAGGCACCAGATCAGGGTGCAGGACATGACCCTCACAGCCAGTGCGCTGCGAATCCAAAGGAATCTCAGCATCCCACTTGGCGCAGTGCCAAGTCGAGTCAGGCATTGCTGTGGCCAAAGCGCAGGTGCGGCAGTTCACATGCTTGGTGGTCTTGCTCTGGTGGCAGAACTCATGCGCATCACAGAACTTGCACTGATACCAGCTCGCATCCGAGCTGATCGGCTCAGGTATGCGGTCGGTCAAAGCAATGCGCTGGCCGCGAGCAATGGCCTTGCCTGCCACATCCTTGTCGAACTTCACGCGCTCGGTGTGGATGCGATCATCGTCCTTGCAGACAGTCAAATACAGCGCACGATCTATGCCAGTGCCTGCCATGTAGACCTGCATCTGCACAAAGTGCTCAGGCTTGGACTTCTCCACGCCATTCTTCTCCAGGTCATCAAATGCTTTTTTGGATGCCGTCTTGAACTCGGCAATGTGCTTGGCCTTGGGAGCTTCTGGCACACCCTTGTCGATGATGGCATCGATTGAGCCAGACACATGGCTGCCAAAGTCCACCCGATGCTGGGCAGAGACCTTGCGCACATCGATGCCAATGGCACGCAAGTCGCTGATGATGTTGGCCTCCTCCTGGTGGCCGCGGCGAAACAGGCGCAGGATGCGACCAGGAAAGTTCGGCTGCACAGCCCAGCGAAACGACAGCCACAGCCACCGGTCACACACATGGCCCAGCGTGCTGGCCCCAAGGTGTGCGCGTGGCACCTCTGACTGCTCTTCGTGGTGCTTGTCGATCAATGACTGGATGCTATTATCTGGTTCGGGAATCTTCATGTGGTTCTCCTTTTGTTGTTGCCAACTTTTGCCCCCACCCACAAGGTGGGGGCTTTCTTTCTTGCTTACTTTTTGGCCCAAGGCGGTGCGGCCTTGGCAGGCGCTGCCGGAGCTGGCGCAGCGGCCTTGGCAGGAATTACAGCGGCAGCAGGTGCTGCACTGCCGGATAAGGATTTGAAGCCCTTAACCTCGTTGCTGGCACCATACTGCTCGTCCTGCTTCACCTCCAACTTGATGCCGATCTGACCACCAATCAACTGGTCGGTGTCCGTGACCTTGCCCAAGCCAATGGCACGCATGATGTCGCCCAGCTGCTGGCGACCAATCTCCTCGGCCTTGGGGTTGGCATTCTTGATGTTCAAGTTGCCAAATACCACGCGACCTTGGTGGCTCGGGCCAGTGATGTCATAACGCAGTTTGATGTACTGGCCGTTGCCAGCCTTGGTGTCCTTCAGCTCAGACTGCGAGATGGTGGCGGTATACCAGCCAGCAGGCAAAGGCTCAAAGTTGCCATTGCCTTGGGGCAGTTCGTTGACGTTGAATTCTTCGTTTAAAAAAGCCATGATTTACTCCTTGGGGATAATTTTGAAAGATGGGCGGCCAGGCTTGGCCGTGATTGCAGCCGCAAGCGGCTTGGTGATGGACTCGTCTGATGCCTTCCAGATTGCCATGTTGATCTCAGGTTTCCAGCGAAACAACTTGGCCAAATGCTCGGTCAGACCAAACTCGGCAGCCAGCTCCTGCACCTTGTCACCGTCAACTTTGCGGTCGATGCGCCCAGAGATTTTGACCACAAAGCCTTGCGGCTCGGCGGTCTCGGTGCTCTCGAAGTTCTCAGGAATGGCCAGCAATTTGACCATCTGATCTTCGATCTTGCGGCGCTCGGTCGTGGCCTTTTCTTCGTCGCTTTTGTAGCGCAGCCAATCTGCGCTCAGGGTTTGCAAGTCGCTCATGCTTTGCCACCAATCTTGGTAATGATTGCACCCAGATCAGGCGCTTCCCAAGCCTCCAACTTGCCAGAGCGATCCTTGGCAAGCCACAGGCCGTCCGAGTCGCACATCAAAGCACGCTGGGTCACGCCTTCGGCATCACGCTCGACACGCAGCGCCAGCACTTCATCAAAGAAGTAAGGCAGGCCTTGTGTCAGGCTCTTGCCTGGCATGCCTGGGTTGTAGAGCATTTTGCCCATCTCGTCGGTGGACTTCTCCAACTTGGCCGACATGAAGACATGCTTGCCTGGCAGATCGCGGAAGGCGCGAATCAACTCCTGCATGGTGCTGTTCATCTCGCCATAAGCAGCGCGGCCATCCTTGGACTTCTTCATTTCATGCGACAGCACCACCTCGGCCACCTCGCTGATTGAGTCCAGCGCCACCGACTCAAACCCAGCAGCCTCCTTGCTATCGCGGCACCAGCTGAATGCCTCGCGCAAGTCATCCATGCTGGCGATCTCGATGTAGGGCAGATCAGCGTCCTGAATGGACAGCAAGCCACCCTCAGCTGAAAGCACGATCACATTCGGCAAGGTCTTGACCAGGGTGGTCTTACCTGCACCGGCTTGGCCGTACACCAACAACTTCACTCCATTGGCGGTCAGGCCTCCGGTCGACTTCAAATTGATAGCCATTTGGCTCTCCTTTTTTTGCACCTCCGTCTGGGGATCAGTTCGAGGCGTGCTTGCATCATAAACCAAAAATGGGGTATAGTGCAAGCACTTCCGCAAATATTTTTTTTAAGGTGCAAATTATGATGACTGTTGAGCAAATCAAAAAAAGGCTGGAAGATGCCAATCTCAAAAGGGTTGCAGAGAATGCCGGTGTGCATCCAGCCACGGTTTACCGGTTCATGCAGGAAGAATCCAAGCCCTTGTATGACACGGTCAAAGCCCTGAGCGACTATCTCACCAGGCAGGAGGCCACAATCAATGGCTGACCTCTCCAAAGTGCTCGGTGGGCCTTGGGCACCGCCACCAGAAAAGCGGGTTGCACCGCCAGAGGCCCAGCTCATTGACGCAATGCGTGCAGCAGGCCTGGAGCCACCAGACGAAATCCTGATGGACGGCAAGATTCACAGGTTCCGGTCAGGCACCAAAGGCGCACCTGGCCACGGTGACAAGCCAGGCTGGTATCTGGTGTTTGGTGATGGAATCCCAGCCGGTCGGTTTGGATGCTGGCGAGCAGGCATGGAAGTGACATGGCGAGCTGATGTAGGGCGCAAGTTGACTGAATTTGAGGAAATGGCCCACGCCAGACGAATCAACGAGTCAAAAGTCCTGCGCGAAGCAGCTCAAGAACGCCAGCATCAAGTCGCCAGCGAGACAGTCGAAAAAATCTGGCTCAGTGGTGTGGCGGCTCACCCTGATCACCCTTATCTCAAACGCAAAGGCATCCAAACCCACGGTGTACGCACCACAGGCGATGGCCGATTGATGGTGCCACTCTACGATGCAGATGGAACACTCAGCACCCTGCAATACATCGATGAGGATGGTGGAAAGCTCTACCACCCAGGCGGTCAAACAGGTGGCAAGTTCTGGATGGTAGGCTCACTGGATGAGCCTGGCACCCTGTTCGTGGCCGAAGGATTCGCAACGGCAGCCACCATTCATGAGACCACCGACAGGCCGGTCGTGGTGGCCTACAGCGCCAGCAATTTGGTTCCGGTCACTGGCACACTCAGGCAAATGTATGGAGCAACCCAAGACATCGTGATCGTCGCAGACCATGACCAAAGCGGTGTCGGTCAACGCTACGCAGAGCAGGCCAGTGCCAAGTACGGTGCACGCATGGTTATGCCTCCGATACTCGGTGATGCCAACGATTATGCACAGGCTGGTCACGACTTGGCAGGCCTGCTGATCCAACAGACCGGAACAGCGGTGATTGACAAGCTCAAAGTCGTATTCGGTGACCAACTCGGCAGCGACTACGAAGCACCAGACGAGCTGGTCGAAGGCCTCATGACCATCGGCAGTTCGGTGGTGGTCTACGGTGACAGCAACTCAGGCAAAACATTCTGGGCGCTCTCGGTGGCCACAGCCATCGCAACCGGCACCGAGTGCTACGGCAGAAAGACCGATGCAGGCTTGGTGATCTATCTGGCCAGCGAAGCCCCTGCCAGCATCCGATCACGCATGCAGGCCATCAAGAAGTACCACGGCTGCGACCTTGAGAACTTGGCAATGGTGCCAGTCCCGATGAACTTCTACAACGGCGACCAAGATGCCCAAGATGTGATTGAACTGGTCAGAGCCATCGAACAGATCAAAGGCAAACCAGTGCGCCTGATCATCGGTGACACACTGGCCAGAATGAGCGCAGGAGCCAACGAAAACAGCGGTGAGGACATGGGGCCAGTCATGGCCAGATTCGATCAGGTGGCCACCGCAACAGGCGCAGCCCTGATGATCATCCACCACAACGGCAAAGACGCAGCCAAAGGCGCACGTGGATGGTCAGGCATCCGAGCACACATCGACACCGAAATCGAAGTAATCGAAAAAGAAGGCATCCGTATGGTCAACGTGACCAAACAGCGCGAACTGCCAAGCAAAGGCGAGGCGATCTACTTCAAACTGGAAGTGGTTGAGATGGGAATCTCAAAGTTCGGTGGCCCTGCAACAACCTGCGTGGCCATCCCAGACGATGAATCAAATGCCACAAAACCACACAAAAAACCCACAAAACATGACGAGAATGTCAGGACAGTTGAACGTGCTTGGTGGTCATCAGGTGCAGAAGAACGTGATGGTTTACCCTACTTAAGCAGGTCAGCACTGCGCGATTTGCTGGTCAAAGATGGCATGGCCGAACGCACCGCAAAGAACAAAACCGAGGCATCCAGACCAGAAGGAATCATTGCGCAACTGCTTAACGCAGGCACGCTGGAGACCTTCGAGCATGGATGGATTTTCATCAACGAGGTTCAAGTCAGCGCCATGATGATGCAAAAAAGTGAGGCAAAGAATCGCCCCTAAACGCCCCTGACTTCCCCTAGGGGTTTTTAGGGATTAGGGGCAAAAGCCAGTTAAATCGCCCCGCCCCGCCCCTAAAGCGTATACGCTAGGGGCAGGTAGGGGCAACTGGATGCGGGAAATCAGGGAAAACTTATCCACAGAAAAGTGAGCAGGTACTAACATGACTAACAAACGAGAAACTCCAGAATTCGCAAACTGGGAACATGACACCCTAGCCAAGTTCGCCAGAGACTGCTACACCAGGCTGCAAGATGAGCAGGAAGCAAACGAGCAACTCAGGAACGATCTCAAAGATGCCATGAAGCTGGCGCGAATTGAAAACATGAAGGACAATGCAGCATGACCACAAAATCACACAAAGCAAAAGCGCCAACCAAGCGAACCAAGCCTGGCAGTGAAGACCGAGCAGTTATCTCTGACATGGTGCTGGAAGGAATGCGCAGCGGTCTGAGCGCCTTCAAAGCATGTCAAGCAGCTGGTGTTCCTCAAAGCACTTTCTCACGGTGGGTTGACGATGATGCTACGCTTGCGGAAAATTACGCACGCGCGAGAGAAGACCTGATCGAACGCATGGCCACAGAGATCATGGAGATCAGCGATCAGGACGTTGGCGTGGCCGTTGATGGCAAAAAAGACTGGGCGGCAGTGCAAAAGCACAGGCTGCAAGTTGACACCCGCAAATGGCTGTTGTCCAAGCTGGCTCCAAAGAAGTTTGGCGACAAGATCGAGGTTTCTGGTGATCCTGCCAATCCCCTGGTGCAAAGAATTGAGCGCGTGGTGGTGAAATCTTGACAACACTGCAACTCCAAACCCCAGAGTGGGCGCTGCCATTACTGGAGCCAAGCCGATACAAAGGCGCATGGGGTGGCCGAGGATCGGGAAAGTCCCACATGTTTGCCGAGCTGATGATTGAGGCCCACATCATGGATCAGAAGCGCAGAAGCGTCTGCGTCCGTGAAATCCAGAAGTCGCTGAACCAATCGGTCAAGCGCCTGCTGGAGACCAAGATTCAGGACATGAACGCTGGCGCTTACTTCGAGGTGCAAGATGTGGTCATAAAGTCCAAGAAGGCTGATGGCGCGATCATCTTCCAAGGCATGCAGAACCATACAGCCGATTCGATTAAATCGCTGGAAGGATACGACTGCGCCTGGGTGGAGGAAGCCCAAAGCCTGAGCCAGACCAGCCTTGATCTGCTGCGGCCAACCATCCGCAAGCCAGAGTCCGAGCTGTGGTTCACGTGGAACCCACGCCAGCAGAACGATCCAGTCGACTTCCTGCTGCGCGGCCCAACACCGCCAAAAGACGCGACCGTCCTCAAAGTCAACTTCACCGACAATCCTTGGTTTCCATCTGTCCTGCGCGACGAGATGGAGTACGACAAGAGGCGAGACCCCGACAAGTATCAGCATGTCTGGATGGGAAGTTACCTCACCAACAGCAATACCCGAGTTTTCAAGAACTGGCGCGTCGAAGACTTCGAGGCACCACCAGACGCAATTCACCGGCTCGGTGCAGACTGGGGATTCGCGGTCGACCCGACCACCCTGGTGCGCTGCCACATCATTGGCCGCACGCTCTACATTGACCATGAGGCCTACATGGTCGGCTGCGAGATCGTCAACACTCCCGAGCTGTTCATGCAGGTGCCAGAGGCCGAGAAGTGGCCAATCGTGGCCGACTCAGCCAGGCCAGAGACGATCAGCCACATGAAGCGCAATGGCTTCCCCAAGATCATGACTGCGGTCAAAGGCCCGAAGTCGGTCGAGGAAGGCATTGAGTTCCTGAAGAACTACGACATCGTGGTGCATCCTCGGTGCATCCACACAATTGACGAGCTGACGCTGTACAGTTACAAGCAAGACCCACTGACTGGCAAAATCTTGCCGGTGCTGGAAGACAAGAAAAACCACGTGATCGATGCCTTGCGTTACGCTTGCGAAGGCGTGAGACGCTCGGCTGTTTCAAAGCCTGCAATCTTCACTCCATTGCCAAACGTGAAGAAATGGTGAGAAAATCACACAAAATGAGGATTTAACATGGCCCGACTCACAAACGATCAACGCCTTGCGAACCTGCACGACGAAGCCCTCGCGCAATTCGATGATGTGCAAAGCGCACTGCGCGACGAGCGCCTGCAATGCCTCCAAGATCGGCGCTTCTACTCTCTGGCAGGCAGCCAGTGGGAAGGCCCACTCTGGGATCAGTATGAGAACAAGCCCAAGTTTGAGGTCAACAAGATCATGCTGGCCGTGATCAGAGTGGTCAACGAATACCGAAACAACCGCATCACCGTGGACTTTGTGTCCAAAGATGGCGTAGAGAATGACAAGCTGGCCGAGGTCTGCGATGGCCTGTATCGATCCGATGAGCAGGCATCAGTGGCTGATGAGGCCTACGACAACGCCTTCGAGGAAGCAGTCGGTGGTGGCATCGGTGCCTGGCGTTTGCGCACAGTCTACGAAAACGAGGACGACCCAGAGGACGACCGCCAGCGCATCCGCATCGAGCCAATATTCGACGCTGACAGCTCGGTGTTCTTCGACTTGCAGGCCAAGCGCCAAGACAAGGCTGATGCACGATTCTGCTTTGTCGTCACATCGATGACCCAGCAGGCCTACAAAGACACATGGGGTGATGACCCAGCAAGCTGGCCAAAGATCATCCACCAGTACGAGTTTGACTGGTGCACACCCGATGTTGTCTATGTGGCCGAGTACTTCAAGGTCGAGGAAAAGACCGAGACCATCCGCATATTCCAGACCATCACAGGCGAAGAAGAACGCTACACCCAAGAAGACTTTGCCAAAGATGAAATGCTGGAAGAAACTCTGGCAGCCGTTGGCACAGTCGAGGTGCGCCAGCGCAAGATCAAGACCAAGCGCGTGCACAAGTACATCATGTCGGGCGGCAAGGTGCTGGAAGATGCAGGCTACATCGCAGGCAAGTGCATTCCCATCGTGGTCGTCTACGGAAAGCGCTGGTTCGTCGACAACGTCGAGCGATGCATGGGCCATGTTCGCCTGGCCAAGGATGCCCAGCGCCTCAAGAATATGCAGCTCTCGAAGCTGGGCGAGATCAGCGCCTTGTCATCGGTCGAAAAGCCAATCCTCACACCTGAGCAGGTCGCTGGCCACCAGGTCATGTGGGCAGAGGACAACCTCAAAGACTATCCATATCTGCTGATCAACCCGATCACAGACCAGAATGGCAACCAGTCAGTCAGTGGCCCAGTTGCTTATACCCGATCGGCAGCCATTCCACCGGCAATGGCTGCACTTTTGCAGATCACCGAAACCGACATGCAAGACATCTTGGGCAACCCAGCCGGTGCCGACAAGATGGTGAGCAACATTTCAGGCAAGGCCGTGGAGATGATTCAGGCCAGAGTCGATGGCCAGGCATTCATTTACATGAGCAACTTTGCCAAAGGCATGAAGCGATGCGGTGAAATCTGGCTGTCGATGGCACGCGACATCTACACCGAAGACAAGCGCAAAATGAAGACCATTGCGGCCACTGGCGAGGCTGGCATGGTTGAACTAATGAAGCCAACTATCGATCAGGAAACTGGCGCAGTCGTCATGGAAAACGACCTGACCAGTGCCACATTTGATGTGATCGCAGATGTTGGCCCATCGAGCAGCACCAAGCGCCAGGCAACTGTCCGCGCCCTGACCGGCATGCTCCAGATCACCCAAGACCCAGAGACCGCGCAGGTGCTGACCGCAATGGCCATGATGAACATGGAAGGCGAGGGAATCGGAGATGCAAATGCTTACTTCCGCAAGAAGCTCCTGCGCATGGGCGTGGTCAAGCCAACCGACATGGAAGCCGAAGAACTCATGGCCGAAATGCAGGGCGCACCACAAGACCCGAATGCCATGTACCTGCAAGCCGCAGCCGAGAATGAAACTGCCAAGGCAGCCAAAGCTCGAGCCGATACCGTCGAAACCGTGGCCAGCGCAGAACTCAAACGCGCTCAAACGCTGGAGACGCTGGGCAAGGTCGACGAGACCGCGCAGAACATGGCGCTCACAAATGCAGAGGCAGTGCAGCAGATTTTGCAAGGCCAGATTGTTCAGCCTGTTGTCAGATAACTGAAAAAGGGCGAGAATGTGATAAACGGCATCCACCCAGCCGTTCTAATGGGTGAGTTTGATGGGGTCAGAAGATGAACACAAAGGCAGTATCAGGAGAAGAAAACCAAGACGGTGACACCATCGTCATTGAGGATGAAGGCCAAAGCACTGAGCAAACCACCGACGAGCAACAATCCGTTGGCGACCAGGGCGAAGACCAGAGCACCGAAGATGACGAAGGCGAACCGGACGAAGTTGTCGTCTCCATTGGTGAGGAAGCGCCACCTCCCGAAGAACAGACTCATGCGCCTGAATGGGTACGAGAGCTGCGTAAGACGAACAGAGAATTGCAACGGCAAAACCGTGAACTGCAAGGCAAGCTGCAAAGCACCGCACAGACTGAGACCAAGCCGGTCGTGCTGGGCAAGAAGCCAAGCCTAGAAGATCACGATTATGACGCTGACAAATTCGAGGTAGCACTGGCTGATTGGTTTGAGCGCAAGCGACAAGCTGATGAGTCAAATGCCAAGCAAGAAGCTGAAGTTATGAATCAGCAAAAAGCATGGCAAGCCAAACTGGATGGCTACGGCAAGGCGAAAGCCGAGCTGAGAGTCAAAGATTTTGAAGACGCTGAGGCCGTGGCCCAAGAGTTATTCAACATCACCCAGCAAGGCGTGGTGCTCCAGGGTGCAGATAATCCTGCGCTCGTCATCTACGCGCTCGGTAAGAACCCGAAGAAGGCCAAAGAGCTGTCCGACATTAAAGACCCCGTAAAGTTTGCCTTTGCGGTAGCGAAACTGGAGAAAGAATTGAAAGTTACCAACCGCAGGGCAGCCCCGCCACCCGAGAGAATCGTGTCAGGAACTGGCCGAGTATCTGGGGCGGTGGACTCAACCCTTGAACGGCTACGAGCAGAAGCGGAAAAGACTGGAAACATGACGAAAGTCATCCAGTACAAAGCGCAAAAGCGAGCAGCTTCCAAATGATTTTTTAATTTAGGAGCCCATCATGGCTAATAGTTTCTCAAAAGAAGAACGCGTCGCGTTCGAAGACATCCTCGAAGGTTTCCAGGACTTGCTGGTTCTGTCTCGTCACGTTTCGGTCTACAACACAGACCAGACGATGATGGCACGTACCAACAACGTGATCTGGCGTCCCATGCCTTACATGGCACAGTCCATCAACAGCACTCCTGGCACGACCATCGCTGGTTCGTATCAGAACATGACCCAATTGTCTGTGCCTTCCACCATTGGCTTCAGCAAGACTGTGCCTTGGACTATGACCACCCTCGATCTGCGCGATGCGTTGCAAGAAGGTCGTCTGGGCGAGTCAGCCAAGCAAAAGCTCGCATCCGACATCAACGTGGCGATCATGAACACCGCAGCTGCCCAAGGCACTTTGGTCGTTCCAGTCTCCACCGCTGCCGGTGATTATGATGATGTGGCCTTGTGCGACAGCATCATGAACGAGCAAGGCGTGCCTGACTACGATCGCTTCTTGGGCTTGTCCAGCCGTGACTACAACGGTCTGGCCGGTAACTTGTCTCAAGCCAGCCGTTCGTTCGGTAACTCCAAGTCTGATCGTGCATACGAGCGCAGCTTCGTTGGCATGGTCGCAGGCTTCGATACCTACAAGTTCGACTACGCAAACCGCATCGCTGCTGCTGCTGGTGGTGTTACTACCATCGACACCCAGAACGCTGCTCTCAACTACTACGTGCCCCAAGCCACTTCGACCTCGGTCGGTGGCCAGATCAACGTGGACAACCGCTATCAGACTGTCACCGTGTCCAACACGGTTGGCATCGTTGCTGGCGATGCCTTCACGATCGACGGCGTGGTTGCAGTGCATCACATCACCAAACAGTCCACTGGCCAACTGAAGACCTTCCGCGTCATCAGCGTGACCAACGGCACCCAAATGGTGATCAGCCCTCCCATTATTTCCAACCAAGTTGCAAGCGATGCATCTGCACAGTACAAGAACGTTATCGTTACTCCTGCTGCTGCTGCACCTCTGAACTGGCTCAACACCGCAGCCTCGAACATTAACGTGTTCTGGCAGCGTGACTCGTTGGAAATCTTGCCTGGCCGCTACGCAGTCCCATCCGATGCTGGCACCGCAGTGATGCGTGCTACCACCGATCAAGGCGTGGAGCTGGTGATGCAGAAGTTCTACGACATCGATAGCATGACGATCAAGTATCGCTTGGACACCCTCTTCGGTGTGGTCAACAAGCAGCCTGAAATGTCCGGCATCTTGTTGTTTAACCAACCCTAAGTTGTGAAATGATCGGGGGGCTTCGGCCCCCCTTTCTCATTAAGGAAATTACCATGCCATTGACAAAAGGTTACTCAAGCAAGTCCATCGGCAAAAACATTGCCAAAGAAATGAAGTCTGGAAAGCCTCAAAAGCAATCTGTGGCCATCGCATTGAATGTGGCTACCAAAGCAGCCAAGGCCGCAGGAAAGCCAGGCAAAGCACCCAAGAAAGCCATGAAGTGAAGGCCGGTCTATATGCCAACATTCACGCCAAGCGTGAACGCATTGCAGACCAGAAGGCAGCAGGCAAAACGCCTGAGCGCATGCGCAAGCCTGGCACAAAAGGCGCACCGACAAAGGCTGCATTTGTTGCATCTGCAAAAACAGCCAAGCCCATGAAAGCCAAAAAATGAGCACATCATTCCCAGCAATGATCTACAAAAGTCCAGGCCAGCAACGCAAGCCTGGTGGTGGCACATACAACTTTGACAGCGTCCAGACGCAAGAAGAACTCGACGCAAAGCTGGAAGCAGGCTGGTTCGCATCCTCAACTGAGGCCATCGAAGCCGCAGGCGACAATGCTGGTGGCTTCAAAAAGCCAAAGCCAAAGTGGGCCATCAAGCCAATCAAGAAGAAAAAGCCAGCCAAGCCACTCGACTGGCGTGAGCAGGTCAAGGCTGAGCCAGCGCCAGCTCCAGAGCCTGATCCCATCGATGAGGATGCAGGGCCAACCCGCGAAGAACTTGAGGCCAAGGCCACCGAACTTGGAATTCGCTTTGATGGTCGCACAAAGGACAAAAAACTGGGACAATTGATCCAGGACAGATTGTCTGAAAACACAGGAGAATGACATGGGATGGACAAAGCGCCAATTCGTCACACAGGCCTTCGAGGAAATTGGCCTTGCCTCCTACGTCTTTGATCTGACCCCTGAACAGTTGCAGTCTGCCCTGCGCAGGCTGGACACCATGATGGCCGCATGGAATGCCTTGGGCATTCGCTTGGCCTACCCGCTGCCATCCAGCCCTCAAGACAGCGATCTGGACGAGCAGACCAACGTTCCAGACAGCTCCAACGAGGCGATCTACTCCAATTTGGCCATCAAACTGGCACCCAGTTATGGGAAGATGGTCATGCCTGACACCAAAATGACAGCCAAGGAGTCGTACAACACGCTCCTGTCACGCGCAGCTATGCCAATGGAGCAACAGATGCCAGGCACAATGCCATCCGGTGCAGGCAACAAGCCCTGGCGCGTCTACGACGACCCATTCTTGCAGCGCCCCTACGATCCAGTCTTGGCCGGTCAAGACGGCCCACTCGAATACAACTGAGGAACCACCAACATGCCACAAATCAACCAACTCTCAAGCATCAGCCAAGTCTCTGGTGCAAACCAGATTCCGGTCTACGACCAGAACAATGGGGATGCTCGGAAAATGTCGGTCAGCGCATTGCTGCAATACTTCCAAGCTACATTTGCGGCCCCGACCGTGGCCACCAACCTGTACGTTCCAGGCACTGGCTTCAACGTGACAGTGCCAACGCCTGTCAGCGAACAGCAATGGATGATTTTGCAACCTGCTGGCACACTGGCCACCGGCACAATCACCCTGCCACTGAACACTGGCGTGCCTGATGGCACTCAGGTGCTGATAACCAGCACTCAGACAATCACGGCATTTACTCTTGCCTTGAATGGTGCATCTGCTATTTTTGGCAATGTCTCAACATTGACTGCTGGCGCAGCCGTGTGCTATCGCTTCTATCAAGCCACAAATTCTTGGTACAACATTGTCAATGAGACCGCAGGCTTCAACGCAGCAATTCAAACATTTTTGAACAGTCCAAGTTCTGCAAACCTTCGCGCTGCCGTTACAGATGAAACTGGAACTGGCTCTTTGGTTTTTGCCAATACACCAACATTGGTGACGCCAATTCTTGGCACTCCAACATCTGGAATTCTTAGCTCATGCACAGGATTGCCACTAACAACTGGCGTGACTGGCGCTCTGCCTGTCGCAAATGGTGGCACTGGAGCATCAGCAACAGTTCAAGCATTGAGTGGCCCTGGTGCGGTAAATATCACAAGCGTTGCCACTGCTTTCACTTCCACCGCCACTGGCAATGCATTGACACTTGCAGATGGCGCACAAGGACAACTCAAAACAATTATTTATGTTGCAGAAGCAGCTGGTGGTGATACTGGTGTTTTAACTCCAGCTAACCTTGGAAGCGCGACCACAATCACTTTTAATGCTGTTGGAGATTCGGTAACACTTCAGTTTGCTGGTACAGACTGGTGGGTTGTTGGATTCCGTGGCGCTGTAGTAGCTTAATTTTTAGGAGCAAAAATCATGTTTATCCAACCAAGCCTGACTCAAAACCAAGTTGATGTGATTCTGCCTGTTGGCGAGTACATCAGCATTGGCAACACCGGCAATGAGTCGACCACCGTCTTGTTGCAATCTGTGGCCACAAGCGCACAGCCTTGGAACTACTCCACCATTGGCACGCTGTTCAACACTGCCCAAACTTTCGGCCCATACACCGAAGACCGCACAATCCGCATTGACAACCGAAACGCCACCGTCGAGTACGACATCGGCGCACAGCCTCAACTGCGCAGCTTCCCTGCATTGGTATTTGAGAACAAAGGCCCAATTGGATTGGTTGAGCCTGCGGCAACTTTTGCAACCCTGACCTACAACAACAACGCAGGCGAAGTTCGCTTGAACAGCGCTGGCGCTCACGGTCTCACAGCAGCCGTGGCAGTTGGTGAAAATGTTTATGTGACATGGACTGGTGGCACTGGAGTGACCGGCTTGTACCCAGTCACAGCATTGGACACTGACACCACCGGCACAGCAGTCACCATCGATCTGGCTTACAAAAGCGCCACCGTGACGATCACCATCGCTGCGCCTGGTGTGGTCACTTGGACAGATCATAGCCTGCGAGTAAATGACACGATTCGCTTCACGACCACTGGTGCATTGCCAACTGGCTTGGCCGCTGGCACGACCTATTACGTCAAAACCGTGTTGTCTCCAAACACCTTCACTGTGTCGGCATCCGCAGGCGGTGCAGCCATCACCACCAGTGGCACGCAAAGTGGCGTGCAAACTGCCTTGGTCTGGTATGGCACCGCAGTCGTTGCTGTGGCCAATACCGCAGTCACGCTGGACTCTGTCACTGTGCCAGGCTGGTCAGTTGGAACTGGTGGAGAGATCGAGATCAATGCACTTTTCAGCCTGACCAACAGCGCCAATGCCAAAAACCTGAATATGACTTTTGGTGGAAGCGCAATCTTCACACTGGCATCAGCCAACGTTGCAAGCGTGTCGGTTCAGAAGAACATCGTTAATCGTGGCGGCTCGCAAATTGTCTCAAATGCAGTTGCTGCAACTGGCCACGGAGCATCAACAGGCGCTGTCGTGACACTGACTGTCAATACCACTGTTGATCAGACATTTGCAATCACTGCTCAACCAACCACTGCAAACGAGTTGGTTCAGCTGGAATACTACAACATGCATATTTTGTTCTGATCATGGCCACCAAAGACTTAAGACTTGCTCGCGCTGGCGTGGAGGGCTACAACAAGCCCAAGCGCACGCCATCGCATCCGACCAAAAGCCACGTTGTCGTGGCCAAGGCCGGTGACCAGGTGAAAACCATTCGCTTCGGTCAGCAGGGCGTGTCTGGGTCTCCAAAGAAGGAAGGCGAGTCGAAGGCATCCGAGGCTCGTCGAGAATCATTCAAGGCCAGACATGCTGAGAACATTGCCAAGGGCAAAATGAGCGCAGCATATTGGGCCAACAAGGTCAAGTGGTAAGCCATGCAAGTCCCAATCCTCAACGGCATCTACGCTGACAACACGCCAGAGCTGCGCACTAGCTATCCGGTCAACATGATGCCGGTGCCCAAGAAGTCTGGCATCAGCAATGGATTCCTGCGACCAGGCGACGGCATAGTGGCCAACGGCACAGGCCCAGGAATTGACCGTGGCGGCATTAACTGGAATGGCATCTGTTATCGAGTCATGGGCACCAAGCTGGTGACTGTGGCCAGCAATGGCACTGTAACGATTCTTGGCGATGTTGGTGGGCCAACCACCGAGCTGGTGACATTTGATTACAGCTTCACCCTGCTGGCCATTGCATCTGGTGGCCGTTTGTATTTCTGGAATCCAGTGGCATCAACACTCACACAAAACACCGATCCAGACCTTGGAGTGGTGCTGGATGTGGTGTGGGTGGATGGCTACTTCATGACCACCGATGGTCAATACCTGGTCGTCACCGAGTTGTCCAATCCACTGGCTGTCAATCCTCTGAAGTATGGAAGCTCAGAAGCCGATCCAGACCCAGTGGTGGCCTTGCTCAAACTGCGCAATGAAATCTATGCGCTCAACCGCAACACCATCGAGGTGTTCGACAACATTGGCGGTGATCTTTTCCCATTTGCACGCATCGAGGGCGCTCAAATTCAAAAGGGCGTGATCGGCACGCAAGGATGCTGTACTTTTATTCAGGCCATTGCATTCTTGGGTGGTGGTCGCAATGAAGCGCCAGGCATCTATGTGGGCGCAGCAGCCACCACTCAAAAACTGAGCACCCAAGAGATTGACAATCTGCTCTTGCAATACACCGAGGTGCAACTGGCCACCGTCAAGCTCGAAGCACGCAACGACAAGAACCATCAGCACCTTTATGTGCACCTGCCAGACCGCACCATCGTCTACGATGCAACAGCATCCGAGGCACTTGGCGAGCAAGTCTGGTTCACGCTGGTCACGACCGTGGTTGGATTTGCTCAGTACCGAGCACGCAACATGGTTTGGGCCTACGACAAATGGCTGGTGGCAGACCCACAATCCACCACCATCGGATACTTTGTGCAAGATACTGGCCACCACTGGGGCCAGCAGGTACGCTGGGAGTTTGGCACGCTCATTGTCTACAACGAAAGCAATGGCGCAATCTTCAACGAGCTGGAGCTGGTCAGTCTGACTGGCAGCGTTGCCATTGGTACCAATCCACAGATCAGCACCAGCTACAGCGTGGACGGAAAAGCCTGGAGCCAAGACCGAAGTATCACCGTTGGCACCACTGGCAGCAACAAACGCCTGGCATGGTTCCAGCAGGGCCACATGCGAAACTGGCGCATCCAGCGTTTCCGAGGCGACAGCGATGCCCACGTATCCTTCATCCGTCTTGAAGCCCAGATCGAGGCATTGGTGTACTGATGGCCACCGCACCATATTCCCGCAGACTCAATCTGACTCGAGATCAGCTTGCTGAGTTCCTGACTGATCAGCAACAGATCAGGCAGTTCGAGATGCTGTTTGCCACCGTGGATGAGATTCAGGTTATCACTGGAACTGACTTTGAGTACCAGGCAGACACCGCGGCAGCCAACGCCAACAACGCGCTGGCCCAGATCAGCGCACTGGCTCAAGACACCGCAGTTGATGACGCTGTGCTGAATGCCAAGGTGCAGCAGGCTTTGGATGCTATCCCACGCTTGGCCCAATCACTTGAGTTGCTGGCGCTGGCCCCTGTGCGTAACAATGTAGAGCTGGCGCACGATGTGAATGGCATCCTGCCCTATGCAAACCAAACCGCCTCAGTGCGATCAAATCAGGTGCTCACATGGCTTTCGATGTAATCACACCAACCAAGCTCGGCCAAGCGGCCATCACCACTGGAGTGACCACGCTGTACACCGTACCGGCAGGAACTCGCACATTTTTCAAAGAATTCACCATTGCCAACACCACGGCAGCGGCCATCAATGTGCGTGTGTTTTTGGTGCCATCCGCAGGGTCTGCTGGGACTTCAAACGCATTTATTTATGACATTCCAGTACCAGCAAACAATGCTTTGCAATACGATGGCGTGCAGATAATCAATGCAGGCGACACAGTTCAAATTCAGGCTGCATCAACAGGACTGACCATCACCGCCAGCGGTGCAGAAGCTACATAAGGAGAATGAAATGACCGTATCCATCAAAGTGTTGATTCCTGCAAAGCAGGCTGAAAACTCACAGACCACACAGTACACCGCAGTCAACTGCAAAGCGATCATTGACAAGTTCACAGCCACCAACACCACGGCAGGCAATGTGACGATCAGCGTCAACTTGGTGACAAGTGGCGGCACAGCAGGAACGACCAACTTGATCGTCGATACTCGCAGCATTGCACCCGATGAGACCTACACTTTCCCCGAGCTGGTTGGCCAATCACTGGAGTCTAGTGGCTTCATCTCCACTATTGCCAGCGCAGCCACATCACTGACCATCCGCGCATCTGGCCGCGAAATCACTTAAGGAGAACAGCATGGACAAATTTATGATGATGCCCAAAGGATTTATGGGCCTGCCGATGGAGGAGGAATTCATCACCACAGCAGAGAACAAAAAGAACACCCAGATCGTCATTGATGACTGGATGCTTGGCCCAGAGAATCCAAGCAACGAGCCAACGGCCAACAAAACCTATTGGATCGCAGTGGGCAAAGCCATGCAAGTGGATGAAAAAGAGTCTCGTCGTCGTCGGTGCTCGAACTGCGAGTACTACGACAACAGCACCATGACGCAGGCCAAGATGGAGCGTATCCCTCGCAATGACTGGGACACCGATGCCGGTTTCCGTGGTTACTGCACCAAATTCGAGTTCATTTGCCACGATCTGCGCGTCTGCCAGGCCTGGGATGAGCGTGAATTTGAAATGGAAGATTGACCAAATGCCAAAATGTGGGAAAATAAAAGCGCTGAGTCTATCGGGCCACCAGCAGCTCACCCTGCACAGGAGTGTCCGATGAGTCATGTCGCGGTTCAGGAAGTGAAAGTTGGCGTGCCAGCCGAACACCTGCCCATCTATCACCTAGAGGCCGAGCTGCTCAAGCTGCCCCAGGTGGACATGCCTGTTGACCACGACTTCTGCAATGGCCTGTACGCTCGGACAATGCACATCCCTGCTGGCACCGTCCTGACTGGTGCAATTCACCGAGAGGAATCGTTCTTCTTGGTGCGCAAAGGCGAATTGATCGTCAGCACCGACAACGGCCCACGCACCCTTGTCCCAGGAGACATGAGCATCTCCAAGATCGGCACAAAGCGTGCTGGCATCGCTTTGACTGATGTCGAGGTGACCACATTTCACGCAAACCCAAGCAACGAGCAAGAACCACAAAAACTGTGGAACTTGTTCACCATTCCAGCGCCATCGACAGTTCTTGAAACTGTGCAATCTGCGCAATTGGAGGAATCAAAATGACATTCGGACTATCAGGAGCAGCACTGACTGGTGTTGCCATAGGTGGTGCAACACTTGTATCTGGATACATGCAGTCCAAGTCAGCATCGAGCGCAGCAGCAGCCCAAGGTGCTGCATCTCAGGCTGGAATTGATGAGCAACGCGCACAGTTTGAAGCGATGCAAAAAATCTTGGCTCCTTACGTCTCAGCAGGGACGACAGCCATTCAAGGACTTGCACCATACGCAGCCGCTGGTGCGCCAGCACTTGAACAGCAGCAAGCATTGCTTGGCCTTAAAGGGCCAGAGGCAGAGCGTGCGGCCATTGAGCGCATCAGAAGCGGAGAGACATTCCAAGCACTTGCTGGTCAAGGCGAAGAAGCTCTTTTGCAACGTGCATCAGCCACTGGTGGCTTGCGAGGTGGCAATGTACAGGGCGCACTGGCACAGTTCAGGCCAGCATTGCTGTCCAGCCTCATTGAGCAGCAATATGGACGCTTGGGTGGCATGACTGCGCTGGGACAAGAAACCACATCAAATGTGGCAAGACTTGGCCAGGCATCCGCAGCAGGAACAGGGGCCGCTGCACAGGCCACAGGCGCAAACATAGCAACATTGCTCGGCCAGCAAGGTGCAGCTCAGGCTGGCGCTGATATTGCTCAGGGCAAGGCATTTGCTGCAATACCATCAGCAATTTCTGGTGGCCTCGGAATATTTAGTGGCTTAGGAGGGAAATTCTGATGCCAGCACCCATTGATTACGGCGTTCAAATCGCTGACCCGACTCAGTCATTCTTAAGTGCTTTTCAGGCTGGGGCTGGCATCCAGGAGGCCAGACTTAAGCAAGAGCAGCAACAAATGCAACTTGCCAATCAAAAGTTGGTGCAAGAAGGATTTAACAAGTTGCGTCAACCAGGCGCAACTGCTGCTGACTATGCAAACCTTTCCATGCTGTTACCAGAAACGCAAGCCAAAGCTGTGCGTGAGAGCTTCGGCATGTTGTCAGGAGAGCGTCAGCAAGCAGCACTGCAACAATCTGGACAGGTCTTTTCTGCATTCAAAGCAGGCAAGCCAGAGATTGCTATCAGCCTGCTCGATCAACAGATCGAAGGCAAGCGCAATTCGGGCGATGAAGCCGGTGCCAAGTTCCTGGAGACCTGGCGCGATGTGGCCAAACAAGACCCAAAGGCCACAGAAGACTATTTTGGATTCACCATCTCGCAAATGCCTGGTGGCGACAAAGTGATCACCAGTGCCATTGCATTGGGTGGTGAAGGCAGGGCGGCAGCTCAAGCTCCAGCAGAACTGCGTCAGAAAATTGCTGCTGCTGACAAAGCCGTGGCAGATGCCACTACAGCGCAGGCAACCGCCACCAATGCGCCAGCGAAGGCGGCTGCTGATGCTCAACTGGCAGTGGCCCAAGCACAAAAAGCTGCTGTTGATGCCAAGTATGCAGAACAAATCACACTCGAAGACCTTAAAAAGAAAGCCGCTGATCTTGGCCTGACAAAAGCTCAGACCGGATCAGCATTGGCACAGACCAAGAAACTGGGCGTGGAGACCTCAAAAGCCGCACTTGAATTGGAAGCACTCAAAGCCAGTGGTGGACTTGATCCGGCAAAATCATTTGAACAGGAAGAAAAACTGCGAAAAGAATTCCAAGGGCGTACCAAGGTGTATGGCGAATTGGGCACCACCTATCAGAACATGAAATCATCTGCTGATGCAAAGACTGGCCCAGGCGACATTGCATTGATCACCGGATTCATGAAGATGCTCGATCCAGGATCAGTGGTGCGCGAAACAGAATTTGCAACTGCACGCGATACCGCAGGCCTGTATGAACGCCTGCAAAACCAAGCCCAGAAACTCCAAAGCGGTCAACTTTTCACGCTGGACTCAAAACAGAGAAAAGAATATACCGACTTGGCCAAGCAATATCTGGACTCGGCCCAGAAGAAAGCAGTCGACGACAAAAAAGCACTTGGTGTGGTGGTCAAGAACTACCGACTCAACCCTGACAACGTGTTCGGGCCAGAGACGGCAGAAGCACCACCTGCACCAGTTGGTGGTGGTCGTGGTAATGTGAATCCTCCTACTGTTGGACAACGAACTGTGACGGTGGACTACTAATATGGCCTACTCCATCACGACCAAAGATGGCATCACCATCAACAACATCCCAGATGATGTTGCACCAGATTCACCCGATCTAAAAGCTCGGGTTACAGCAATTCGTGCCGGTGGTGGAACTGCCGCACTGGAAACTGCGCCAGCGCCAGCGCCAGCAGAAACAACCATGCAAGGAATCACTGGTGCAATTACACGTGGTGTGGCACCCATTGCAGCAGGCGCAACACTTGGAGCTGCTGCTGGCCTTCCATTGACTGGTGTTGGTGCAATTCCAGGTGCAATTGCAGGAGCAGGAGCAGCCGGTCTTGCTATGACCGTTGGCGATCCAATCGTCAGCTCTATCAATAGCTTGCTTGGCACCAAGTACACATTGCCAACTCAGGCAATGGAAGACTTACTGACACGCCTTGGAGTTGCCGAGCCAAAAACAGCAGCCGAGCGCATTGTTCAAACAACATCAGCCGGTGCAGCCGGTGCTGGAGGCATGGCAGCCGCTGGCAAAGCTATTGAAATGGCCGCTGGCGCTGCTAAACCTATCACGCAGGCAATAGGTGCTCAATTGGCTGCCAAGCCAGTAGCGCAAGTTGTAGGCGGTGCAGGTGCTGGCCTAGCAGGACAGGCAGCAAAGGAAATGGGCGCTGGCCCAGTTGGTCAGATTGCAGCAAGCATTGCAGGTGGTGTGGCTGGAGCAAAGTTGGCCACCACAAAAATACAGCCAACAGCAGCTCAGTTGCCATCCGATATTGCAGATGCAGAGCGTGCAGGTGTTACTTTAATGACCACTGATGTGGTGCCTCCCCGCACCTTTGCGTCAAAGTGGTTGCAAACCATTGGTGAACGTATTCCAGGCGCAGGCACTGGTGGAGTTCGTCAAGCTCAACAGACAGAGCGTATTGAAGCTGTACGCAATGTGTTGCGCGACTTTGGAGCTGATGATGCTGCCAGAGCAGCAGACGATGTGATGAAAGACTTGGCCACCAAACGTGGCGCTGATCTGTCCAAGTATGCTGGAGCAAAAACAGAAGTTATTGAGCGTCTTGGACAGACTGGTACAGTGCCAATGACCAATACGGTGCAAGCCATTGACGATCAGATTGCTAAACTGCAAGGATTAAAAACCCAAGAAGTTGCACCAATTATTGAGCGTCTGACAGACTGGAAAACAGCATTGCAAGGCCAGAACTTGGTCAATGTTGAAACACTGCGCAAGCAAATCGGAGAAAGTTTCAAAGCTCCTGAATTGGCATCAGTTCGCGGCATTGGTGAAAAAGCATTGTCCAGCATCTACAAGCCACTCAAACAGGACATGGAATCGTTTATCACTCAAGTTGGTGAGCGTCGAGATGTGACAAAGTGGAAAGTAGCAGACAAACGGCTAGCTGATCTTGCCGGAGAACTAGACATGGGCACATTGAAATCAGTGCTCAGGCGTGGTGATGCAACGCCAGAAGTTGTTGGAAATATGCTTTTCAGCAAGAAACCAAGCGAAGTCAGTCAGCTTTATGCAAGCCTTACACCAGCAGGACGCGAAAGCGCCAGAGCTGCAATTCTTGCTCGCGCAGCAGAAAAGGCAACCGCAGAAGTCGCAGAAGGAACCGTGGTATCGCCAGATAAATTTGCCAACGAAGTAAAACGTCTTGGCACATCTATTGGCGTGTTTTTTAGTGGTGATGACCTTAAACAGGTTGAAGGACTTACCAGAGTCCTCAACATCACCAAACGAGCATCTGAGGCAGCAGCAGCACCACCAACAGGCGTGCAAGCAGCAATCCCTGTCAGTGCTGCGGCATTGTCCAGTTTCTTTGGTGGTGGCCTTCCAGGGTTTCTTGCAACGCTTGGAACTGCTGGTGGAGTTGGTGTGGCTGCTCGCATTTACGAATCAGCACCAATTCGAAATCTGCTGATTAAAATACCACAGACCATCTCAGGAAGCCCAGAGGAAGCTGCATTGCTCAAGCGACTGACCGCTACCATTCAGCAGCAACAACAGGCACAATCCACCCAGGAGAACCAATAAATGTCAGCACCATCAATTAAACCGCCTTATCCGGCATTTGCAGGTGCTGATGGGCAACCACTGGAAAATGGGTATATCTGGATTGGCACCGTCAATCTGAACCCACAGGTGAATCCGATCAGCGTTTATTGGGATTCAGCACTGACGATTCCAGCAGTCCAGCCAATCCGCACGTTAAATGGGTATCCAGTCTATCAAGGAACTCCATCTCGTTTTTATGCAAACAGCGACTACAGCATTCAGGTATTAGACAACAAAGGAAGTGTTGTTTATACATCGCTCAACAGCAATGCATTTTTTGGTTCAGTTGTAACCAATGCAACCGGAAATGGTACGCAGACAATTTTTCCTTTGACAGCCACACCATTTGCAATTTACATCAATGGCGTGTATCAGAATCAAAACACCTACACAGTGGCAGGCGGTAATGTGACATTCAGTCAAGCGCCACCATTTACATCAATCATTGAATTTGTCTTTAGCTAAGGAGAAAAGAATGCTAAAAACTGTCTCGTCCATCACCAATGCCATTGGTGCATTGAACTACAAAGGCACATGGGATGCCAATGCTAACAGTCCTGCACTGGCATCCAGCGTGGGAACAAAAGGCGACTATTACGTTGTTGGCACTGCTGGATCAACCAATCTCAACGGCATCAGCAATTGGGGAATTGGCGACTGGGCTGCATTCAATGGAAGCGTCTGGCAGCGCGTGGAAGGTGGGGCAAATCTGAATGGTGTTGATTTATCTGTATCTGGCACAAGCACTCTGTCTGGCCTGACCGCATCTACAGCTTTAGCTCTGAACGCAAGCAAGGAAGTTGTCAGCGTAACCAACACAGGAACAGGCAACAACGTGCTTGCAACGGCTCCAACATTGGTTGGTGATGTAACTTTAAGCACGGGCAATTTAGTCCAAGGAACAGCAGCCAAAGGCATCAACTTCACCGCCAACACCCCCGCAGCGGGTATGACAAGCCAGTTGCTTAATTGGTATGAGGAAGGTACTTGGACACCTACGGATGCAAGTGGGGCAGGACTTATTCTTACTTTGGTAAATTGCAAATATGTACGAATTGGAACGCAAGTTACGTTAATTGGTCGTATAACTTACCCTGTTACTGCAAACGCAGCTCAAGCAAGAATTTCATTATTGAATACAAGTGCATCGCAAGGCTCTTTTCCAGTTTCTTGCAGCGTTGTTTTAAATTTGTACGGATATACCAGTGGCACATCTGCATGGATATTTGGTGCTGGTCAATCGGCGATTACAAATGCAAATTTGTCCGGAGCAGAACTTGACTTGACTATTACCTACGTGTGTACATAAGGACTAAAAATGTCTCTTACTAAAACAACTTATTCAATGATTTCTGGCGCGTGTATTAACGTGCTTGATTATGGCGCAACGGGTGACGGAACTACAAATGACACGACAGCAATTCAAGCCGCAATTACTGCTGCTCTTGCTGGCTGCGGTGTAGTGTATTTCCCCAAAGGAACATATGCTTATACATCGGCGACTACATTTTTGATTGACCCTTTTACGGCTCAAAAATCATTGACGTTAATTGGCGATGGCCCCCAAAATACCGTATTTAACTTAAACGCCAATAATAAAATTTTTACGGTTAACAGCGGCGAAAATGGGTCAGGCCCATCGTTTATGTTTAACGTCAAAGGCATAAGTTTTTCTTTGGTGACACCCGCCACTAACAGCTCGGCAACTTGTTTTTATGTATGCCGAACTGCAAATGATTGGGGCGCACATTTTTATTTTGAAGATTGTTACTTCAACAACTTTAGTTACGCTGCTGTTTGGGGTGTTCGCTGTTTTAACTCTGGGGCAAAACGCACCATTTTTCACGGTGCAAGCGTGTACCACAATGGAAGCGTAGCCAATCCAACAGGATTTGATGATGCTTGCGTTAGGTTGTGGGGTGCAGACGGCACATTAACAGTGCAAGACCATAGTTTTTCTAATGAAGCCCGTTTTGAGCAGTGCCATTTTAGAGACACGCGAATTGGTTTTGACGGCTGGAACGTGGTTGGTTCATTCAATGAATGCACTTTCACCGAAGTTTGTTATGGATTAATTGTTCGGCCTAATCCCACAAGTGGTGTTTATGGAAATGTATCAAGCCTTGAAAAAGGTGGTTATGGTCTGTGTCAAGTATCTGTTAGAACGTGCTGGTTTGAGGATATACCTCAATATGCATATGCAAACGTAGACCTTAATTTTGTCACCGCTGTTTTGATTAACCCGTCTATCCGTGCAGTTTTTAATATAACTATACAAGACACATATATCGCAAATTGCGCTTCTTTAACGGCGGTTGGAGTACAAACAAATTTAAGCGTTACTGGAAATTTTGATGCCGCACTAATGAGCACTTCTTTAGGTCAAGTTAGCTGCGCTACCGCAACTTGGGTTCCAATTTTCCAACCTTCACCTGCTTGCGTATACATTTTAATTGTGAGAATCTTCAACGTTGCATCGGCACAAACAAGCGCTACGGCGACCTTGTTTAACAGTTATTTTGATGTAACCATGTTAAATAAAGCGGTAGGATCAGCAATTGACTTGCGTGTTACCTATCCAAACATTGAAGTCCAACAAACAACTGGTTCAACGCAACTTGTAGATTATTCTGTCATTCGTTTACTTTAAAGGAAATAAAATGTCTATCTCTTACAAATGGTCAATTGATAAACTCACTGTTGCCAAAGACAATCTTGTTGTCAGGGTTGATTGGCGCGTTACCGCTGAGGATAATGAAAACAATATAACAACTTCAGCGGCGGGTGTTCGTACACTTACTCGGGGGGATAGTTTTATCCCTTACGAGCAATTGACAGAGCAGCAAGTGCTTGATTGGTGTTTTGCACCTGAAATTATTACGATTGAAGATTCAATTCAAAATATAACAACGACAGTTACCAAACATCTTAAAGATGAGGGTGAATCACAAGTAGCAAATCAAATTGCACGCCAGTTGGCACAAAAGGTCACTGAACCTGCTTTACCCTGGGTGACAATTTAAATTTAAGGAAACCATCATGTCCACCAACTCACAAATCGCATTTGCCCCACTTGGCAAGACCATTGTGGTAGCAGCAGCCGCATCAGCACCTGCTGGCATTCAGGCACCTGTCTACGCAAAATTTGACCCGCAAAACGCAGGCCAGTTCCGATTCATCAATGCAGGAACCACCACCGTGTTCTTGGGCACTGGCGCAAACGCAACAGACGCAACGGCCAACGCTGTTGCTCCAGTTGCCGGAACACCATCAGCAGCCATCGTGCTGGTGCCTGGTGCAGTTGAAATCTTGCGCTTCAACATTGACACCTACTTCAGCGGCCTGTCCAGCGCAGCGGCCACTGTTTACATCACGCCAGGTCAAGGTCTGTAATGCTTGAGGATACCGACACACGACTGGCGGTTCATGAGGCGGTTTGTGCCGAGAGGTACACCGCCATTGAGAAATCATTTGCATCAGGTTCACAGCGCATGACCCGCATCGAGTACTTGCTTTATGTGGTGATTGCGGCTGTGTTGCTTGGCCCTGGCTTTGCTGGTGAACTGGTCAAGAAAATACTGGGGCTGTAAATTGACCCCATCACGGCATTTGCCTTGTGCAGAACGGCATACGAGGGAATCAAAGGGTTCGTCGCTGTTTACCAAGACCTGAAAAAGACTGGCAATGACCTGACCAAGATCACCAGCGAGGTCGGCGGTGCTCTGTCAAGTTTCTTCAAAGGCCAAGCTGAACTGGAATCTGGGCACGAAAAGGCAGAGGTTCAGCGAGAAGAAAACAAGCGAAAAGGCATCAAAGACGATCTAGCAACCCAAGCCATTGACAATGTAATGTATCTCAGGCAAACAAAACAGTTTTATGCCGATCTTGAGAGAATGGTGCGCTGGGAGATGGGAATGCCCGATCTTTGGCGTGAAATCGTTGAAGAGTATCAGCGGCTGCTAGATCAAAAAGCCGATGACAACGCAAAGGAACTGCACAAAAAGCGAGTAGCAGAATGGCGGCGACAAAGGTTAAAAAATCAGATACTGGACAGGGTGCTGGAAACGGTGCTGGTGGCTTTCGTGGTCGCCTACCTGATATGCCTAATGTGGTTGATAAGTCTCCATCGTCGGGATATATCTTTGTTCTGATCCTGTTCGCGTTTGTGTTTGTGTTGATTTTGCCGTTGGTCGGCATGATGATGGTGGACACGATGGTGGTGAAGCGCGAGGCCAAGGCCCAGATGGAAAAGGTGGAAAAACTGCGCAAGCAGGTGGAAGAAGAAAGGAAAAAAGATGATTGACCTTACCAAAGCCATTGGAGCCGTTGCTGCCAGCGTTGCCGCACTGGGCGGCAGCTATACACTGGCCGACAAATTTGGTTGGTTTGACCGCGCAATCATTGAGTGGTCACCAGAGCATTTTAAAATTGTGGCAGAGGCCGGGCAGCCAATAAACGTCACCGTTGCGCGGATCAAGAAGCGAGACGACTGCTCTGTTGAGAGCTTCACCCCAAGCATTCGGGACGCAGCAGGCATGGTGCATGAAGCAACCACCACTGCAAGCCGATTCAGCGGCCCCGCTGGGCCACAGATTGATACATTCACATATCAACTCACAATGGTGCAAAAAGAGAAAATTGCTGATGGCAAGGCAACCTTGCTGGCAACCATCAAATACAAATGCCCCGAGGGTGAGCGCGTTGTGCAGTACCCGCGCCACCCCAACTTAAGTTTTGACATGAAAGGGTAACTGATATGGACTGGCTCAAACAAATTGCACCAACTATTGCCACAGCAATGGGTGGCCCACTGGCAGGCATGGCCGTGTCTGCAATCTCCAAGGCCATTGGCGTGGACGAGGCAAAGGTTGGCGATCTGATCTCCAACAACAAACTGACAGCAGAGCAAATTGCACAGGTCAAGCTGGCCGAGATTGAGCTGCAAAAGCAGGCGCAGGAGCTTGGCCTTAACTTTGAAAAGTTAGAAGTCGAGGATCGCAAGAGCGCCAGGGAAATGCAGGCCACGACTCGTTCAATGATGCCACCCATCTTGGCTGGCGCAGTAACGATCGGATTCTTCGGCATTATGGTGATGATGTTCTTCAACCAGATCGACAGCAGCAATCCTGCAATCTTGATGATGCTGGGCAGTTTGGGCACCGCCTGGACAGGAATCATTGCATACTACTTTGGATCGTCTGCTGGATCACAGGCTAAGACTGACCTTCTCTCAAAATCTGGACCTGTCAAATGAACCTCACACCTCACTTCACCCTTGAAGAACTGACAGCCTCAGAAACCGCAGAGCGCAACGGCTGGGACAACAGTCCCAATGACACCGAGCTGGCCAACTTGACGCGCCTGGCAGACTTTCTGGAGCAGGTGAAGGTGGTGCTGGGTGGCAAGCCAATCATGATCAGCTCAGGCCTGCGCACCAAGCAGGTCAATGATGCGGTGGGAAGCAAAGACACCAGCCAACACCGCACTGGTTGCGCTGCCGACTTCAAGGTGCCAGGCATGACACCAGATGAGGTGGTACGCAAGATCGTGGACAGCGGCATTGGATACGACCAGATCATCCGCGAGTTTGATCGCTGGACGCATATATCTATACCTGCCACGGGCGCACCCCGCAAACAGGCTTTAATCATTGATAAAGCGGGTACGCGGCTTTATTCTTGAATCCACAAAAGAATTTGCACGCATAACCAACACACCAAAATAGCAATGGCAGCACCTAAACACAAAACTAAAAACAAGCCGATCACATGACCCCCCTCATTTCCCATCCGGCTAGAAAATAATTCCATCTTGTCGTGATGGCAGAGTTAGTAAATTTTTTACCGTCCCAATGTAGTTCTTCTGCTGAATAACCTTTGCCCGTCATTAGGGCGATAAATACTTGTCGTGCTTTCATGTGTTCTCCTTGAATTGATAATCTTTAAAGACGGTTCCCCTGCTTGCATCGCCTTTCCAGCATTCGTTTACCCATCCCCGCTTGCCTGACTTGTAAGTACGCCAATGTCCACGAACCTGATGACGGCGTGGTGTTGCGTGGGTTCCGCCTTGATAATCATTTTTTGGTTTAGGCGGTT
>Ga0181346_1000139_pt1 | contig 29309 bp, 37 predicted proteins | sample Su13VDMM15DN_FD_130100 | JGI IMG/M metagenome (GOLD analysis project Ga0181346, IMG submission 130100) | Freshwater viral communities from Lake Michigan, USA - Su13.VD.MM15.D.N | ecosystem: Environmental > Aquatic > Freshwater > Lake | place: USA: Michigan | collected 2013-07-15 | reverse complement strand
CTCTCTGTTAGCTTAACACAATTTAGAATAGCATCCTCTGTGTATGTGACATTGTGATGCTCCTCGTATTTGCACTTGATGTTATTTAGGATTTTAATAGTGGTATCTGAATCCGGTGCCTCTACTATAATCTTTTGAAATCTTCTTTCTAAAGCTCCGTCTTTCTCAATGTGCTGTCTGTACTCGTTAAGCGTTGTGGCACCTATGCATTGTAGCTCTCCTCTGGCAAGTGGTGGCTTAAACATATTGGAGGCATCTAATGATCCAGATGCACCACCTGCCCCAACCATAGTATGAATCTCATCTATAAAGATAATAACATTGGAATCTTCCCTTAATTCATCTATGATGGCTTTCATTCTTTCCTCGAATTGTCCTCTGTACTTAGTACCTGCTACAATTGAAGCAATATCCAGACTAACAATTCTTTTGTTAAGCAGGTTTCTTGAGACCTTTCTTTGGATGATTTTGAGAGCTATCCCCTCAGCAATCGCTGATTTACCAACACCGGGTTCTCCTATTAGAACCGGATTGTTCTTTTTTCTTCTGCATAGGATCTGTGATACCCTTTCAATCTCGTGGTCCCTTCCTATAATAGGATCGAGTTCACCCCTAGCAGCCATAGCTGTCAGATCCCTTGAATAGGTGTCCAGTGCAGGTGTTTTTGATGATTTGTTCTGTGACGATTTAAAACCACCTGTTGGTGTGTCATCGTCTTCGTCGTCCCCGTATTTGTTAGAGGGCGAAAGGTTTAGATCATAGTCTTCCTCGTAATTTTCCATATTTTCTTTCTCCATTAAAATCTTATTGCAATAATACATAAAAATTCCGTAGAAAATAAGTAAATTCCGTAGAAATTAATTATAAACCCGAATTTCGACTGAAGTAGCAGAAAATAGATTATCCGCTGTAGCCCCCGCAACACTCAGGGATTCAACAAATAATGTGCTTGAATCGTACCACTGCCAATTGTAATGGCAAGGTGTTGTTGAAGTGGCTAGAGCAGCATTCTGTGAGAACGCCACAAATAACTTATCCATAGTAAACTCTGCAGAGGAAGAAACGGTGTATCTACCCGTGTAGTCCCTATTCCAAGTTAATGTGCTATTAAAAGTGCTTTCTAAAACTGAATCCGTTGGATCGAAAGATGATGTCTGAGAAACCAGAGCGGAATATACCTTATATGGTCTAATATTAGTAGTCCCGTTTACAGTAAGATCCCCAGATATTCCAAGATTGCCGGTTACCTGATTTCCTGTTCCACCTGCTAATATAAAATTAGTCCCAGAACCAGATACTGTAACAGTGGAATCACCAAGGTACATGCTACCCGCAACGTAAAGGTTATTCCACTGATATGTTTGAGTTCCTAGATTATAAGTAGCATCGGCAGAAGCAATAACGTCGGATGCTATATTATCGAAATCAACATCACCAGTTGGTCCGGTTACACCTGCTGGATTTATATCCTGAATCGAAGACCAAGCGGTAACACCGTCTCCTATTTTAAATATGTTTGTGTCTGTTGTAAATCCGGGTTCACCCGCAGATAAAACAGGGTTATTAGTTTCCCAGTTAGCTGCTGTGTCCCTACGAAAAAGAATTCTATATGCCATTATGATCTAGTGATTTTATCTATATATCCCTTTAAAAAAGATTACGATCCAAAGAATCTACTAGTCTTTTTAACACGTCTCCGTGGCAAGATTGAGGCTTACACCAACACCCGAGGATTTTTCCTTTGAGCTCAGGCAGGCTTTCCATTAAATGATCTTGTGTTTTAATCCATTTTTCGTAGTTATCAACCGCCTCTTTCCTGTTTTCCACCTTAAATCTGGCTAAAGTTCCATCCTTATGCGAAAATGGGTTCCCCCACTTCGATCCCCTCCCTATATAGACGTCACACTCCTCCTTCTTAAAGTGAACCACCTTACAACTCATACGCTTTAATATTTTTATATCTCTCGACATAATCCGAGCAAATACCCATGCACAATTCCAGTGTATCGTCGTGCATTTCAGGTAAAACAGAGATGCTATCTTTAATAGGTTGCTTACCTGGATAAGCCCAAATATAATTTTTGGAGGTTAAAGCAATGGTATCCGTCTCGTGCCAAAAATAATTGAACTCATAATGGCAATCCTTAAAATAATTTACAGCCTCGATGTTTTTACAATGGATCCATATCTTAGAAATTCTATCTCTAAACCATCTGAAGTCTACACCATATTGTGGATTGTCATGTCCTAGCCATAGTACACTATCTTTAAACCAAACATCTACTTCTACATCATATCCTTTAGATATTGCCAAATCAATATACGTTGGTTCATTCTCATATGATTCAAAACGGCCATTCATGTTTCCCCTATGTGATATTAATATCATTTTATTTATAGTTTTCTAAATAGTATTTTAGATCTTCCGGTGTCCCTAATCCCCACATACCATCTGCATTGTATGTTACTATTTTTTTGCCATCCGATATAGCCTGATTAAAAACTGGACAAACATAGAATTCGTTATTTACTCTAATATTTTTTTCTATCATACTTTCGGCGTACTTAACAAAATCAGAACCATGTTTCCAGAAATAATACCCAACCGTTGCAAGGTCCGATATTGGATTTTTCTCAGCTACCTCTGTTACAAGACCATTTTCATCAACTTTAGCAAAAGACCATTTTGGGTGCGTGGATCTAAATGTAACTATACCACCGTCTGAGTTAGTTTCCAGCATCTTGTACATAAAATCATTAGAACTCCACTCTACAAATTGATCCGAATTTGCAAAAAATAATGGTGCTCCATTATCGATAAAATTCTTTGCCATTAGTGCAGTGCAAGCCGCTCCCTCTGTCAATGAATCGACCTCTATTATTTTGCAATCTGGAGAAATTACGTTTAAAAGTGAATCCAGATTGTATTTTTCTCGGTGGGATTTTTGAACTATGAATATGTAATTAGCTTCTATATTAATATTTTCAACTACCACTTGAATCATCGGTTTTTTATTCACCTCGATAAGAGGCTTAGGGAAGGTAAATCCTGCAGCTTCGAATCTACTCCCTGCGCCGGCCATTGGTATTATTATATTAAGTGTGTTATCCGACCATTTTGGTGAATTAGTCGAGTATTTTTTATTCGATTCTATTTCCATTATCTCTTGCTTTATTTTTTTAATGTTAACGTCTTTTGTATTTTTTATTCTAACTATATTAGATTTGCTTCTGTGTGCAGCTAACAAACCAGGTGGGGAATCCTCTAATATCAGGGTCTCTTCTGGTAAAACCCCAAAATCCATCATAGCTCTCCAGTAAATCTCAGGGTGTGGCTTACTGTTTTTAACATCCTCGTTGGATAGGATTAAATCAAAATAGTCTATTATTCCCAATCTAGATAATACTTTTAATACGGTTTTTCTTATTGAATTGGAGCAGCAAGCTATGCGGTAATCTTTGGAAAGTTTAGAAATAGTCTCGATTAATGATACATCAGGGGATAGCCCGCCGAGCCTTTCTAATGTTAGCTCTTGTTTTCTTTTCCATATTCTTTCGAAGTGTTCGGCTGGTAGATTTTTCTTTCTATTTAGAAGCTCTAACTTTTGGTTAGTTTTTAGCCCATCATAAATGCTTAGATGCTCTTCATATTCAATTTTGAATACCGGATCTATTTCAGAAAGTGCATCATTTAGACAATCGAAATGTATGTCCTTAGCATCGACCAGTACACCATCTAGATCGAACACTATCAATTTTATTTCTCCCTCTTTTTTCATTTGAATCTATTTGTATTTGTTTCTTTCTCGGTTTCTTACCCGTCTTACTCTTACACATAGTGTCAGCTATACTAATAGCCCAGGGAGACTTAGACTTGTATCTAGCCTGAATCCCCATTGATTCTATAAGACCAACAGCTGCTCTTAGTAATTGGTTAGAGTTATATCTAGGATCAGGGTTCAGATCGACGTCTATGCAATCAGGTTTACCTATCCCTGAATCGATCAAAAGATTAGCAATTTCAACACTAAGCTCCACTTCTTTCCAGAGTCTCTCGAAACTGGATGCCACCTTTTCAATTTTCTCTTTTTTGTATAAGACATGTCCGCCCCCGCTAGGGTAGTGAAGAACTATGACAGTTGCATAAGTTGTAGACCTACCCCTGTTTTGGGAGTCGCATCCAATATAGATCTTGTGCCCCGGGTTTTCTTCCATCCATGATTTAATATAAGATAGCAATTCAATCTCTTGTGAATCGGCTAGTCTTCTCCAGTTACCGTCAAGTCGATTTTCCATATTTCTTTTATTATACTGAAAAGAACCCTGAAAGATCCGGGTCCTCCTTTATTTATTCATTTGCAAAGGGATTTCGTCGATATATAAAATAAAAATCAGTGATGGAAAACATAAAACTTTTCGAAGATTTTATAAATGAGAGCGGCCAGTCTACCACAATTAAACCAGATCCAAAAATGGCTCTTACTAATTTTAAGATAGGTGCTCCTAAATCGGGTAAAATAGATTATCTAAAGATGAATTCGGATTTTAAAAAGTCTCTTCTGAATGTACCTAAGATATCAATGGACTCGTCAATAAAGTCTCAGCTCGTAAAGTTTAAGCCGGAAGATCCTGATTTCATATCCAAAGCTTCAGACTTATTGGCAAACAAGGGGATTGAGATATACGTAGACGATTGGCAGGACGAAACTGGAAATAGTAAATATTTAGGAGCATCAGTTTACATACCGAACACAAACTTCTCTTTCGATTTCTCGAGAGGATATGCGGGTCTAACCTTTTCTAAAGAATTTTAACAGTTAACTAATTACTACCCGAAGTAATTGTTCTCGAAGTAGAGGACATTTTAGGACATCCGATCTATTGTTAAATTGAGGTCATAATCTGATTCGAACAGATACCTTTAGTTTTGCAGACTAACGACTTACCATTTGTCTATATGACCTTATTTTAGTAGTCAGGACAGTATCCGAACCTGTATGATTAACACTTCTATTTTTGCCTCCAATTCGATAATGCTATCAGCATATCCTTTAGCCCTTAAAACGGAAATAAAATTGTCATATTTTTCTTCTGACATCATAGACATTAATTCCTTTTGTCTGTCTTGCAAGGTCTTTAGTTTCTCTATTAACTTCTCCATATTTGTTTGATCGTTATGTGTTACTGTGATTTGTTTGGTTGGTATGCCTCGTTTATCGCACAAGTCTTTAACCCATGACTCTTCGAAATTATAGGCTCCCGTATAAAATTTTTCTGTCATGAGTATTTGAAATCGTTCCATTAAACTCAACTCTCGTTCTTCTCTAATCATAACTTTCTATTTACGATTTCTCCTTTCCCGGCGCTTTTCCTGTATGCGTTCCTTTACAAGACAGACTAACAGTAGCGCTAATAAGACTGTACTTACTATAAGTGTCATCCAGTGTATTTCTATTCGATTCATTATTTTCTCTCCTTTATTCGTAACTTACTTAGTCCAATATAATGTTTCGCTGTCACTGCCAATATAAAAAGCAGGATCACCAATTTTTGGTTTCTTATTGGTATAATACATTAAACCATTCTCTGCTACCACTTCCCACTTATACTCTTTATGTGTAGATTTATTTACTTCAACCACACAAATAGGATATAGTTGTTTTATTAAACTATCCGCCTTTGATTCATAGGGCTGCTCTGGGACTGGTTTTACTGAGTCTGTGATAGCGGGTTGCTCATAATGTTGTTTATCAGAGGCTCCACGTTCCCCCGCTTTAAAAATAGCAAATGAGATTCCAATTAATATTGCCATCACTACGATAGATGCAGCTATTGGTGGTGTTTGATTTCTGTTGTCCTGTATCATAAATTATTTCTTTTTATAAATCATCGACATATAATCCATTTCTCTCGTCTTCATTCATTAATTCAATAAGAACATCCTTTTGTTTACCCTTCTTGTAGTAATCTCTCTCAATCTTAGAAGCCATGTCTTGTAGTTCTTGATCTGCTACAATACTGATACGTAGGTCATACCATTCCCATTTTGTCTTCCAGTCCATGAATCTCATCCCTTTGGTTATCCTTCGAAATAGTTTACTCACTTTATAGTTACGCACACGAACAATAGACTTATCGTTACCAACCAAATCTAATAAGCGTAGAAACCATCTCGGACACCATTTTGGTTTGGCTTTTCTATCCATAGCAAGTACGAGGGGTCGTATCACTTTACCAGCATCTCCATCGTCTGATGTGTAAATGTATCCTAGGTAACCATACTTCTCGTTGAAGTCCTTTGGAAAGAACACTTCACGTATATCATCCAATACGATGTCTCGTGTGTGTATTATACCTTTTTTTCTACCTCTTGATATTACCATGTCTTTTATAGCCATTCTTCCTGTTTTATTCTTTATCCAAAAGTAAATAAGAATCACGTAGAAACAAAGAAGATTCAACAAAAAAGGAACCCTTAGGCTCCTTTTAGTGTAACTGTTCGCTATTTTTTTAAATTTTTGACAATAGATCTGACTTCTTATTTGAGAATTCCTCATCTGTTAAAATTCCAGATGAGTGCAGATCACTTAGCTTTTTAATGAGATCTATTATCTCATCATTTTCATCTAAGACTTTATTCTTAGACTCTGCCTTCTTAGCCTTCTGCATCTCTTTAACATACTTAGGCTTTCTGGAGACTGGTAGAAGCTGGTAGACAAGATGATGTATGTAATTTTTTTCAAATTCCGCATCAACGGAAGTAAATTGTTGATCAGATTTTTCTCCCTTCTCGACTCTGCCAGTTTCGATAGACTCGTTAACAGGGGAGGAGTAGCATGGTGCATTATCCGATAAGTACCAAGATGCATCCCCCGATAACGTGGATCCTAGGAAGCTAGAAGTGTTGGTATTAATAGTTCCAGTAGTAACGCTATTATTCACCAGATAGCCATTTGATGTTCCATTTGTGGTGTTAATGCTAGTTGTCCCGGAGCATAAAATGGTACCGCTGTAACCGCTGTAGTAGTATGGCCTGTGATAAATTGCAGGGTACACTGGATAGTACAAAGGATGATACTCGTGAACGATTACCTTATGGAATCTATTGCTCCAGTCCTGTAGAGTCACTGCCTGCTCCTTATAGAAGAAGACCTCCATAAGACCATTATCAGCAATTGCTTCGATTGACTCCTGACTTCCGTCTACCTCATAGGTTTGGAAGATGAATTTCTTTCTATCATCTACGAAGCAATCTAGATAGACTCTCTGTCCGGGTCTTACGACCAATCCAGTTTTAGAAATTGAGTTGCCATTTAAACGGATATCAGCTAGAACTGATTCAGTGAGAGGATTGAAAATTTCAATTTCAAATTCCTGTCCGTTATCGAGATAGATCTTATCTCCTTTGATTGACTTCCTACCTTTGTCTTTTGGATTTACGATCCAGGAAGCCGGTAGACTGGCTCCACTTTTTTGTTTTGTTTTCATATTTTACTATTCTTTTTTTGTTCTTCCTGTATCATCGATTCATTTCTAAATCTCAACAGCAACTCAAGATTGCTGGACACAGAACTGACGAACAGTTACTATGATTATATATTGGGACTAAAAAAAGTTCCAATATTTCTTGTAGTCAGTCCAGGGATTGAACCTGTACGCTCACCTTTGTTAACCCTCTTCCGTGAGCACCCCAGGGTATCGAGGCACGTCTACCGCGGGGACTTACCTAGGATAAATCTCCCTTTCCGCCACCTGACCGTTTCTATTTATATTGGTGAACCGGAATATTATTCCGATCCAGTAGTGTCACAAAGACAGTTGTGGATGTAATTTTGATATATAGTAAAATGAAAAACATCAAAACTTTTGAGAGCTATAGCCATCCTAATTATGGCGCTCAAAATAGAAACACAGGGGATCTCGCAGGAAAGAAACAGTTCACAGACGCGGAGGTACAATATTACGAGAAATTATGGAACTGGCTAAACGTCAGACATCATAACAATAAGTTTTTCTCTAATATGTGGGACAAGGTTAAAACTAAAAAGGAGTTAACTAAGAGACAGTGGCTAGAACTAGAGTTTCTTTTAAAGAATGGCAAGTCCAGATACGAGTCTGGACAATTACCTAACAACTATTAATTAATAGGATATATAAACAAAAAATAAAGCATAATGAATAAAAGACTATTAGGATTCAAAGACTTCGTCGGAATGTCCCACATAGATGAAGCTATACTCTATAAACCGGGAGTTAGTTACTTATGGAAAGGTAAACCGATGGAAAAATTTGAAAATGTTTTTCTCTATATGGAAGATGCTTATAGATCCTCCGCTATTAAATTTAAAACACTGTCTTCCCTTGGTGTTAAAGGAAATTACGAGGGGACGTACGCTTGCTATGCAAGATTTGATTTGGCATACAACGGAGAAACAGGACAAGACGCATCAACAGTAACACTTTTTGATGCATATGGAAATTTCTCTATGGCAAGAGTTGGAGAGGCAGCTCAGTATGATAAATCAAATCTATTAAGAAATTTAACAGTTTCCGATGAAAATATCATTCAAACAGGTCAGTATAAAGTCTTAATAAAAGGTAGCGTAGTAACTCTTGATTTTGTAGTCAATAAAGAATATACCGGAGGTGGTGGACTTGCTTTTAACTACAACCCCAAAATGGAGTCAGGGTGGAATAAATCAGCTTGCTATTGGATTGATGCAAATCCTTTCCTGGATACAAGATATTACAAGACTGAAAAAAGTAAGATGGACGCATCTAATAAATTCAGAAAATTCGTTAATGATCACTTTCCTCAAATTGCAAAGGAGAAAGATTTGTCGCCATCGAGAAACGATTCTTCAGCATATTGTTCTAAGAACATCAAAGAAACTTGGAATTATATTATAGAAGGAGGATATACTCTTGGTCAATTCTTTCCCTATATAGACGATCCTGATTTTATAGCATCAATTAAGAGAGACACTGGTGCAGTCGATAAATATTTTAACGAGATCGCGGGAGACCAAAAAAATCTAGCTAAAGAAAAGTCTGACCAACTAGGTATCCCGGATAAAATTTACAATTTACCAGGGGATAAATCGTGGGATTATAAAATTAAAGATGGCGTTTGGTTTGCTGCTAAAAAAGGATGGGGGTCAGATTCAGATTGGCGTTCTCTAACGGGTAATAAAACAGCACAGGACACACTAAACAGGAAATTTCCTAAAGCAGGCATCACCGACCTAGCTTAACCAGCATCGCAATAAAATTATGAATAAAAGATTACTAAACTTCGCAGAATACCTGAAGGAGGAATTGAAAATAAACTTGACCAATAAAAAATTCAAAGCATCACTTGAAGCTCTATTACTCGTAGCTGATAAAGCTATCGATAATTATTGTAACGGGGATAAGCCAAAGAAATACGGTGCAGTTATTAATGAACTAATGGAGATGGACGGCTACGCAGATGTTATTCTATATAACGTTGCAGCTACTCTATTATCCACTATGGAAAAATCAGAGCTTAAGAATTTAAAAGAAGGCGGGGTCATGCCTACGATAAGGTTAACAGTGAAAACTATAAATCCTAGCATTTTAAGTGTATATCTCGTGGAAGACAAGATGTATACAACGGACGTTACATTAACGAAGGATGAGCAGATCCTACCAAACGATCAATTTAAGATTGTGAATGTCCCAGGTGAGGCGGGAGCAATGGAGGCATCTGAATTACTAATTAAGATATCGGAAAAAAACACAGAGGATACAATTGCTGGTGTCCAGGATAATAAAACTCAGGTAAATCAGATAAATGCAATAAAAGGTTACAAAAGTAAATTCTCTTTAGCACAGGTGAATGGCGGTTATAACCCGATGACTGTTGTGATTCTAATACCGCCAGTGAATGGTATTGGTACAGGTGCTAAATTAGCAGCTAAAGCTCCATATATTGAAGCTTCAGGAACGTCAGCTACCGAGGTACCATTTAAGACGGAGGCTTTGGTTAAAAGGGATTCTAAATTTAAAACTGAATCTGCTGAATTAGAAGCCGGATTTGCTGAGAGCGTTGCCAAAGAAATTGAGGATAAAATAGAGAATGCCAAAAAAGAGGCTATAAAAAAACTAGGGCCAGATGCTAAATTCGATATGAAAATATCAAAGCTTGAGGTTCTTTCTTCCGCTAGTAATGCTTGGGGTACTGAAAAAATAGACCCAACGGAAGAAATGGATTTTGATGCCCCTTCTAGGACAACCACTGCAAACACGGAAAAGAATGACGATCTTGCTAAGAAAAGAGCGGAGTCATTCGAAGAGGCTATAATTAATATTCTCAAAGAGAAAAAAGTACTAGGTAAAGATGCGGAGCTTTCTAAAAAATGGAAGGTGACAGACACAGGTGGAAAGACTGACCAGTATAATATAGACAATAAAACGGGTAAACCAGCAGGTCAATTTGTAGAGGTAAGAATGAATCTTGAAGCAAAGGGGGACAGAACAGAACCTGGAGATTTGAGTGCATATCTGAAATATACAAGAATGGAGTTAGGTGCTAGCTTTATTGCCGGAGGTGGTGGGGAGGATTTCCTTAACATGGATGGCTGGGACTTCTCAAGGCCTAAATACACCAGAAAGGGACCATTTAAAAATATTGATTTTGGGGATAGCCTAGATTTCAGTGGATTGCCTTGGTGGTTAAAGAAAAGAAAAGGCCAGGGTGGTAGAGATCGGATAGGCGGAAGATCATAGAATGATTTCTTATAAAAAAAGAGCCCAAAGGGCTCTTTTTTTATTGTGAGACAAAGATTAGAAGTTGCAGATAATTATTACTGTATAAAATCTTTTATTAAAAGCGGATGCTTTCTCTATACGTACACCCTCTTTTTTTACCCCATTGCTAGTCTCGCTATAACTTACAACTTTTTCCGGAGCTATTGGTACAAAGGTAATCGCAGTTCCGAATTTGCTAGATGCGTTATCGATTATTTTCTTATGAGACTTTGATGCTAAAAGCATATCGAAAGCTTCTTTGGCAAATTCTTTAGCTGATTGATCAGGAATACCTTCTTCTGTTCTAAATCCTTGCAATTCGACTAGAACCTCTTTTTTCCATATATCCTCTCTTGGCTCACTTAATACAGTATCGGGAACACTGTCTAATTTTGCATCTTGACTATGGGACAAGAAAGCTATCATTCCAGGTCTTGTTTTTTGTAGATAAGTTGTCACCTCTCTCAAATACCTAGCCTGATCAGCTGAGCGATCTATAAGGTGCTGAACCTCTTTAGCTTCGTCTAAATTTCCGTGGTTGGGTCCGTAGATAGCTTCAACGTGAACCTTCTCGTTATGCCTGAACATCCAAAATCCTTTTCTTACCCAAACATCATCTTCAGCTCTAACGATATCACGGATGGTGTTACCGTTGTTCTTATCGATGTACTCTTTCATCAATTTACTGAACTCCATTTTGATGGAATCTAGATCTTGTGAGAATGTATTTGTTAGTGTTAAGCTTAGTAGTAATAAGATGGCTAGCTTTTTCATATCTTGTTCCTTTATTGTTATAGAGTAAAAGTAAATGAAACTCCCGTAGTGAAAAAGATAAACTGAAGATTATTTTGATATATAAACAAAAAATAAAGACTAGATGGAAAACGTAGTTAATTTGAGCGCCTTTGGCGATATTATAGAGAAGCCTAAAAAAGAGGAAGGAGGGAATGAATTCATAACTTTCGATCAAATGAGAAGCAATATGACTCAAGCTCCAAGTGGTAGCGAACCAGAGGCTGAGGACAAGAAAAGCTTTGCACCTATTTTCTCTAAGATCCTTATGAATTCAGCACAGATTAAACTTCTACACTGGCAAACTAACTTCTACGGTCAGCATAAGGCTTTAGATGCTTTCCAGCATGAATTCAACGAGGTAACAGACAAGTTAGCAGAATCTATAATGGGTAAATACGGTAAGCCAACATTAAGCGATACTGATGGTGATTTAAAGATATCCAACTACAAGAACCCCGAGAATGCTGATCTTAGTGAATTCTTAGCACATCTTTACGAGTGTTACGATAAGGACTGCAGATCTTATTTCTCAGATGAAAAAGACGGGGAATTGATCAATATCATAGACGAGATTGTAGCTCTAATAGACCAGAACAAATATTTACTTTCTCTTAAGTAATTAGCTTCTTAAGCTATGTAATTTCCTGCCAAATGCTGTAACGTTTAAAACGGTTACTTCCTGGTACCATAGCGATTGCTCTTTATCGAACCAAGAGTGGACAACGTAAACTACTGAACTCCCATAGGTATCGTTTATTTTTGTATCTATAATGTTCTTGTGTGAATAAGATCTAAGATAAGCATCAAGAATACCTTTATTCCCTCTATTTTTGTGGTGGTACCCTATCATTTTCGACACCAAATCTTCTCTTCTTAACTTATCCTTTCCTTTTAATAGGTACACATATTCTTGCATGATCTCTCCCCCTGGTGTGATCCAATAGCTATCCTCTTTAAAAGAGGGATAAGCTGAGACATACCCGAGTGTATCTGGTGCGATGAAGAATATCGAATTCCCAAATAACTTATTGTGTGCAGAGTTATCTCCGGGAATTCTATGAATGCAATCTTTCATTCTTTTATCCCTTGCTGTGTGATCTAAAACAGTTGCGAAATACATTGCTCTCTCAAGAGCATAAGTATCTAGAATGTCACTTCTTGTGGATGTGATTCCTGTAGAATCCCGATAGTATTCAAGATGGCTGCACCAATCGGAATTTAGAACTGATTGGGTTGGTTGCAATTTTAAAATTTCCCTCTCTGTTACACTTATCTGTGAAAGTAAATTTACTGAACCTAACAGGGAAAGTGTAAATGCTAGAATTAAATTTCTCATTCTCTTTGTTTTATAGTTACAAAAATATGAGAAATGTCCGCAGTGAATCAGTTATAAGGTCTTAATATATTGAAGAAATGTAGGGAATCCCTCTTCCTTAACATCGTCTTCATATAGCTCAAACTCTTCCTGTTGTTTTTTAACCATCAACTTCATGTTCCATGCGTCCTGGAATGTTACTGGAGCTTGTTTATACGATTCCTCCGTTTCGTCTTTAACGTCGCGAGTGTATTGCCATCCTATAAAGAGAGGATCCTCTATTTTAAATCCATAGAATTTAAGAACATCCCTCTGAACTTCTAAGCTTTCTTGAACTCTCCAATTTTGACCGAGAAGAATTAGTCCTGCTTGGATATCTTTTACGGTATTTTCACCACCGTGTGTTGTCCATCTACTTTCGATCCAGTCTAATCTTTCTATGATCTTTTGGTAGACCGCATTAACATTACCCCATCTCTGTGAGCCGAAGAATATAATAGCTTGACTTTCGTACATTTCATTGATTATCTTCCATAGCTCGTCGTCTTTGAAATCGTGACTAGCCCAACATCTAAGATGCCCATGCGGATTCTTTTCCTTATCTTTAACCAAAGAAGATTTAACACCACAAAAGCTTCCTTTTAATTCACTCACGCACCCTAGAGAATTATAGATCTTTAATTTAGCTCCGTCCATAACAGAGACCTTAACCCCTCTTCTTCTTAGGGATTCAGCCAAATGATTGGCTAGCTGGGTTGACTTTGGGCTCTCCCCGTATTTCTTTTCAACGAAAGGTGATCTATTGCTGGTTGTAACAAACGTAACTTTCTTATGTTTAGATAAAACATCAAGGAAGTTGGTGGCATCTGCTATTTCGGGTCCGTATTTTACTTGTATCATTTATTAAAAATATGAAATTTTTTGTGATTATAGTTATATATCTAAAAAGATACCTACCATGTCCAACTATCCGCAAATGACAATCTATGCTCTATACGAGGAAGATGAAAAGATTTTAGAAACTACATCATCTGATATAGAGAAAGCTTTGGATTACTTCCAGGAACTTGGCTATGATCTTTATGAAAACAAGGATCTAAGTGTTAAGACAGTAGTAAGGGAGGAGCAGACGTGTTCTTGGGATTCGTGGCATCCGAACTACTAATCACCAAATCAGTCTTTCGGTATCTAGCTTTAAGCTGCTTACTATAAATTCAGAAGTACCACAGTCCCATTTTTCAGGCTGTACCCCGTTATTAAGAACTATGTACTGACCCGCTGAATTATTGAACTCCTCTAGTATTTTTGGGTCGTCTACGCTTCTAACCTTGCAATCGTTGTAGAATATTTCTATTCTATCAGGGGTCCATACTAATGAATATTTTATTTTGTGCTTGGTTGGATTCTTCCATACCCAATGGTTTCTTCCCCCAATACTCCTATTATTCTCGCCCTCCCTATAATGAACATTTGATTGGAGTCTGATACCAGGAATTATTAAATTACCATAATTGTCTCTGTCCTCAGAATATCCCTCAACTATATCAATCTCCGGTGGCCATGAATCATAGGCGGTGGTCCATATAGCCGGCCAAAGACCTTTACCCTTAGGTAATATAGCTTCAACCTCTAGCCTACCGTATTTAAAGTGGAACTTACTACTAACTAATCCCATTGCGCAATCCGGATAATAAACGGCTCCATTTGGTCCCATTACCTCGACAGAATCCACACTTTCGCATTTAAGTGAAAGCCCAATTCCTCCCTTGTGGACCACACAATATTCCGCATTATATTGGTATGGAGATGCTGGGTGTATAACACCCCATGGGTTTCCGCTTCTCCAATGGGTTTTCATATTGGGTCCTTCTTTAGTAAAATCTAAATTTAAAATCATTGGTTATTCTATTTTTTTATATATTGGATTAACCTCTAAAGATATATAAAAAAGTTATGACAATTAAAAATTTCTCTACTTTTGTTTTAGAATCCAAAAGATATCTTCATGGGGAATTCTCAAACTTCTATGAAGTTATAGCGTTCATAGAAGAAAGATACGAGTTTCTGAAAAAAATGGTAGAGAAATACCCTGATAGAAGAGAGGATCTAAAATCTATTAGATATTACCTGGAATTCAAATATAAAGGGAAACCCCAGAAAGTTTACATGAGCTTTGGTCCATGGATCAAGTTACCCAAAAACAATGTTGGTGAATGGAACGGCTCAATGCTACCTGGACAGGATAGAATAGTTCTTTCGCCAAGATATTTTCACGACAACCGTAACTGGCTTTCTAAAATGTCGATATTATATCACGAGTTAGTTCACGCTATAGATCCAAAATCAAATCCAATTGGAGGCAAAAAAAGTGGTGAGCTGTCTATAGAGATCCTACAGAAAGCTAAGAATATGGGTATATCTCTTAAGGGAATGATGAGAAAAAAGGGCTTAGAAAAATTTGTAGATCACCTTATAGCAAATGAAATTGAGGGTGACGACCTCTATGCAGCTTCACCAACGGAATATGACGCATGGATATCTGAGCTTTGCTTTGGTGTGGAACAGTATATCCTAAATTTAGAGGAGGACGAAAAAGAAAAAGTAATAGATTCTATATTGGATAGAATGAGAAGCGGTGACATAGAATGGACCGAAGAATTTGTAGGAGGAGGTGGTTACATGGAGAGATTCGCTAAGAAGAATCCTAAATTCATTAAAAGACTTTCGAGTGCTCTCTACTCTTCTATAGAGGGAATAAAAAATCTAAAAAGAACACAATTCGATATAACTTCAAAGATAGACATAGGTCCAAGAGAAAGGCTTAAAAAAGAGCTGAGTGCTAGCGATTGGACGGACTTACTGACTCAAGCTGAATCTGTTTAGATCTATTCTGGATATAGCTATCTTAAGCTCACCTTTCCCTTTAATAACCCTGTGCCACATCATTCTTGGTATTATTAACCTTTTAGGAAATTTTATTGGCAAGGCGTCATCAAATTGGAATTCCCAATCACTCTCATCTATAAGCTCGACGTACCTGTCCTCGTCGTCCCAATGCCATTTCAGTTCCTCACTTATAGTATCGGATTTAAAGATCCTTATTCTTTTATCAGACTCAGCGAGCTCTTCGAACGGTAGGCTTACCATGGATTAGAACTTTTAATACCTAATAATTTTCTATATCTCACCACGTTACACGACCACCATTTCGCTTTCCATCTTGGGCCTGGCTGATCACATCTCATTCTTTTTCTAAATGATCTTGCCTTTTTTGGGTCTGCATTATTAACTCTCATTCCAGGTTGTCCGAAATTTACCTTAACTATATTTCCAGAATCGTTCTTTGTGTAAACTGAGAATTTTCTAGGACCTCCTGAAGTTCTGAATGGCTTGTTCAATTTAACATCTCTGCCTCTATATTCAGCTTCTTCTAAAGAATCGTATTCTTCCCAATCGTAATCAAATTCACCCTCCCAAAAGGGAACGTCGAGTAGCACTAAATTTTCCTCGTATATCCCATACTTTCCGGCATCTGTGGATATTAGAAAAAGATCATCCTCGTTTAGATCTACCACATTTCTTTCCCATAATTCCCTTGCTTCATTAACAAGAGAAATCCAGGATTCGGATTCTATTCTATAGACGCTTTCCATTAGTGGTATATTACGATCGATGTGATACACCATTCCTTCACTTAGATTACTAATCCCTTTAGGTGCTGAATTATATTCCTTTATGTGTCTCATTTTAAGCTTTTGTTTTTTCTAGTTCAGCTAAATTATTCTGGAATCTGTCATATGCCCATTTAAGGTAATCGTTTCCCATTTGTGGGTTTTCTACAGTATCCATAGGTATAACTGAGCTATTAGAATAGATCCTATTCTTGTATGTTTTCTTTAGATCATTAAATGCATCGCTTCCTATCTGGAATAAACCCTTATATGGTCTGGTCTTTCCAGCTTTTGGGTCGAATCTTGATTCGATCCAGGCAACTGTAGTTAGAAAATCATTAGAGAAAAACTTAGGATGATTACCATCTACTTTAGCGATACCTTCCTGTACTTCCGGGTGGCTAGCTATGTTAGCTTTAGCATCTCTCTTGTAATTTTCCCATGTCCTTTTCCAGTATTTAAAATATGCTAAAGCTCTTTCCTTAGATGTTTTATTAGGATCCGCTACTATTTTATAATTAGGATCCGATGCTGGCATGTTAGTTTTAAGTTTGTTGATGTCCGCATCTTCCAACTTATACTGTCCCTTCGCTGCTAGAAATAGCTTTGCTGCACCTCTACCGCCTTGCTGGTGTGGTACGTACATCATATGATCTCCCTCTATCTCTTGGGGTAATAATCCAGTTGGGATCTGGAAGATCATATTTCTATCGTTCGCTTTTTTGTTAAACCACTCTCTTAGCCATTTTATGAATGCCGGGAATATGTCGGTTACAAATCCCTCGTTTACTGGGGCTGACGGCATGACATATTTGTCGTATTCGAATAAGTGTTTCATCTTAAGAAGATTGTATTTATGTCTATATATCGGTACTACCGGAATTAAAAAGTCCCTTAAAAAAGGGACTAGTGTATCTTGGTTATAATTTTAAATTATTGGGTGGTGTATCTAGCTGCTCTCTTAATAAGCATAGATGCAACTTGATCCGGATCTCCCATAATAACCCTAAGTCTTCCTTTGGGATTACCGTCTTTGTCTATTTTTTGGAAATAGTGTTTTGATGATTCCGTGAATTCGTAAATCATGGGAATACCCTCTATAAGATAGGTCTCCCCTTCTTTTAATGTTATCTTTTCTTTTCCTGCCATTGCTTATATTATATCAAACTATATAAAAATATTTCATATAAAAAAAAAGACCCATCGGGTCTTTTTAACTTTAGCTTAGTTTAATTATTCCTCCTCTAATGAGTCGCTATCAAATCCAGATTCCTCAAGATCTTTTATGATTTCATCTACAGAAACTGATCTTGTCATCCATCCGTGATCCGATGATATCATTGGCTCTAGATGTCCTATGATATATCCCTTAAGTCTTTCCGCTGTAGTTGAAAGTTCAGTTCCCTGCAACATTCTATAAACCGAATTTAGATTTGTTAATGCATCGTCCATCTGAGATTTTGCATCTTCTAATAGTTCTATACACTCTTGTACAGTATCAAGATTCATCGATTCGTTTATTCTCGATAAACCCACTGATACCTCTTCGTAAGCTTTGATGTTTTTCATTTATATTATTTATTTTTCGGTGCGCAATTTGTACATTCACCTGGATTAGATCCACATGCGCATAGCTGGTTAGTTTGGTCTTTTTCTGGATTATCTGGTGTAACCTCTGCAGCTTTATCCTTCTTGGTGAATATCTTTTCTATTACGGTTAGACCAAGTCCACCGCCTGCTATTAATGCTAAAGCATCAAACATAAATTCAGGTGTTGCATTATCTTCTGACCCGAAAGTAGCGATATAGGCTAAAATAATTATATTCAGTAGGGTGAAAAAAGCACTGAATCTTTTAGAGGACACCTCGTCGCCATTAGAGAATAGCTTTGATAAAAAATTTGAGATCTGATTCATTATAAAGTATATTTATACTATATATCTAGAATCTTACTAGAAAACAGGAAGTTTTTTTAATTAGATAATCTAGATCACAGAGCTAATTCTTTCCCAGCTTTCGTTAAAGCCGATGCTATGATCTGGTGCATATCATAATACCTATATTCAGCAAGTCTTCCTCCAAATATAAATTTACCCATGTCCGCTGTCATCTTTTTATACTTCCCAAATCTATCCATGTTCTGATCGTCACCAATCGGATAAAGTGGAAGGTCCCCATTTTTATACTCTTTAGGGAATTCCATTGTGATCCAAGTTTTTTCACTCTTGGAATTTTCGAAGTGCTTGTGCTCTGTTATTCTAGTCCACTCGATAGTAGATGACGTATAATTAACTATTGGGCATCCCTGAAAATCAACCTTGTCAATTCTCTGATGTTTGAATTCCAGAGTCCTATATTCAAGCTCTCCAAATTTATAATTAAAAAATTCATCTATCTTACCGGTGTAAACAATTTTTGAACCCAATGAATCCCATTTTTGTCTATCCTCAAGGTAATCAACTCCTGTTATCACCTCTATACCATCCAGGATCTTGTCGAAAATCCCAGTGTATCCCCCCTCTGGTATACCTTGGTATTTGTCAAAAAAATAGTTATCATCAAAGTTTGTCCGTATTGGTAGTCTTTTTATGATAGAAGCCGGTAGATCCTTTGGATCCCTACCCCATTGTTTCTCGGTGTATCCTTTTATGAATATTTCGTATAAATCTGTTCCAATTTGGGAAAGAGCCCATTCCTCTAGATTTTTTGGATTATCAAAAATTACTTTCTCCCTTTCGATTCTTTCTTTTGCCTCTTCTGGTGTATTTACCCCCCATAGCTGGTGGAGCGTCATTAGATTTATGGGAAATGAAAACGTCCTATCGCCATATCTCACTTTGGGCGAGTGCTTATAGGGTAGGAAGTCACAAAATCTAGATATCCAATCCCATATATCTTTATCATTAGTGTGAAAAATGTGCGGTCCATATACGTGAACATTTATGCCATCCCTATTCTCAGTATAACAATTTCCGCCTATGTGATTTCTTTTCTCTATAATCAGGCAGGTCTTTCCGCGGTCGGTCATCTCTCTAGCAAAAACAGCACCAAAGAGACCGGAGCCAGCTATAACATAATCGTATTTTTTATACACCGGTGTATCTGAATATCTATAAATCATTGGCCATAACCTTTCAAAAACATGAGCTATAAAACGTCCAGTAGGCATTCCGTATCCTGAAGGTATATTGCTATACCAGTAGTGCTCAAGAGAATTTCTTAAAGATTTCCAGTAAGATAGTGATTTGTTCAGTATTAATTTTTTAGGAACAATGAATTGAGCACCTGATGTGAAATGGATTTCTTCTGGCTCACCGGAAGGCACTAGTATTTTTTGGAAATCCCCGATTGGTAAGCCTGGATAAGAAATCCCACCCGTGCGATCTGTGGTTGTTTCGTATCCTAGGGAAACTATATCGGTTGGATCTAAAAAAGAGTCACTGTTAATATACTCTAAAGTTCTTGGCCAATGGTCAAATGGATTGCCTTGGACGAATATAGTAAAATCAGAAAGATCCGAATAATTTTCACAGATGTATCTAAGGAAAGTCTCAGCTTCCCTTCCTTGATTTGGTACATTTATTATTTTCTCCGGTGATATTTCAGGATCCTCTATTTCATCACCTTTATTGAATATAATGTAATCACAATCGATTTTTTTTACCCAATCGGGGGACTCACTAAATCTTGATATTACTACTTTCTTTTTAATCATTCTTTATTCCTTTTTAATCTATTATAAAGTACATTTATACTATATCTAAGATCTTACTAGAAAACAGGAAGTTGTTTTTTAATTAGCCATTCGTTCATTTCTTCCTCCGTTAGATCAACATAAAGTTCACCTGATTCCATGATATCAAATACAGGGAATCCCTTTATGCTCACGTCTTCTTTTATGTCCCATCTGATTATCTTATAGCAGGACCCCTTAATGCATACATCAGATTCGGCTGATTCTAAAATTACAACCTTATCGACATCCATACCAAGAGGATTCTCCACCTTTCCGTCATCGTTTACGATAAATCTACTTTTTAGTTTTCTTGGATGGAAATCTACAGATTCTAGTGTGATAATTTGATTACTCATCACCAATAATAGAGAAAGTGATTGGTTTTGTTCCCTTTAGCCAGGTAGGATCTGGGATCTGATTAGATCCACAAAGGAATCAGATTTATGCTCGGCTATATCGTCTTGCATCATCTTATAGACTTGTCTCCCAGCTAATTCATTTCCTCTTAGATTCCTCTCCTGCATTTCTATAAATCTTTCAAACCCAAGATCTACCATACATGCAATTGCAAAATCGTTAGCTTCCCTTTCTGTCTCGTTGTACCCTCTAACGAAGGAATCCATGTCTCCATCTAGTACAGGTTTGAAGTACACCTCATCAAAATCTCCCTCCTTATGCTGATCTGCATGCTTGCTCTCGTGAAGAGAGAGAAACAATTTCATCTCTTTTGGCATGTTTAGTTTAGAATTTATAGCAACATCATCACCACTAAGAAAAACTCCAGCTATGGGATGTGGACTTCTAAACGGAAAATAATGAAGTCTTATATTAGGTCTCATTCTGCTCCACCATTCAGAGATAATCTCACAATCCTCATTCTGGAATCCTATCTTTGAGCAGAAGTCATAAACAGATATTTCACCGGGTATGTCGGATGTATTGGAATTCTCAAATAATTCCGAAAATTTTAATATTCTATTTCTCATTTCTTTTTTTATTTTCTGAATTTGCTAGGATACATCATTCTAAGCTCGTGGCCCATAGGAATGTCTTTTTTTCTGATTCCAAATATCTTTTCTTCCGGGCAAGGATCCTCACCGTCTATTTTAAATTTATTGGTGCAAGCCCATGTCTCTATACTTCTATTCCAGTGCTGTCCTATGTTATACGGAAATCGAATACCTGAGTTGTTTTCGACTGATGCAATCTTTCCGTCCAGCACCTTAACTAGAATATCCCTACCTTGTCTCGAAGTTAACACTACGTCTCTCTCGTATCTGCTAGATTCGAAAACAATATTTTTTATCCTATTTTTTAAGTACTCCTCCGATATGTAATCTACGATCACTTCAGGATCTAAAAACTTTGGGCCATCAATGCCCTGTCGTAATTTGTGAAATCCCTCAGTTTTTATTTTATTCCACTTTGAGTCTTCCCCGTCCGGTGATACCTGAATTCGAACCTTAATTTTGTGTCCCATTGGATATCTGCTTGCTGCGTTAAGCTGTCCGGATATTTGAACTAGAAGATATGGCCCGTTATCAGAAACAGGTATAACAGTTTGTCCGTCGAAGTTAAGGGAGATGTAATCCGCAGCAGATAAATTTTTCCCTTTGTCTGCTGTGATAGGCCCATATAATTCCTCTATTATGTCTTTAAATTCGTCGCTGTTTATCAGATTCATCATGTCCTCGAATCTTAAATAGTAATCGCCATTTGCATCCCTTTTTATCCCTGAAATTTTGGGAAGTATTTTTCGATTACTGCTTGATAGTATTACAAGGAATAATGGCATATTTAGAATTTGTTCTCTTATCCGATTCAATCCTTTATTTGTGCCATCGGATTCTAAAATTAAATCAGAGAAGCTTAATATATTATTTAGTGCCATATGAATCTATATATCTTTATATAGGGGTTAATCCCCTGAAAAGACCCTGTTTTAATCCCCCTCCGGATATATATGGGCATGAAGTATATTACTGAATGGAAATTATTTGAATCTGCATCTCCAGGTGGGTATAAACTATGGGAGGTGAACCTGGACGTAGAAAGTGTGAATGGAGATTTTATGGATTCGTATCTTGTTGCTGCAAGGAATTTCAACCAAGCTCTGAAGCTAATAGATTCAGAGATAGGCGGTGGACTTACAAATGCAGACGTCTCGTCAGTATTTCCTGGTTTTTTGGATTATATTTCTGAAGAAGATATCAACAAAAATCTTACTAAAGATCTAATGGGTCTAGGAGAGGTTGAGAATGAAGAGGAGGGTGCATTTTTTAATTCTGAAGACTTTAAGGACATAACATTCAAGATGAGAGAAATAAAAAGCACCGACGACTTCAGAAGATTTATTAGGGAATATGCTAGATTCGTAGATTATAAATGGAAAGAAAACGAATGGGGAGAATCATCAAAAGGCCAAGTTTTCAGTAATTTTGGTATTGTAGGTACTAACGAGGCATTTGCTTCTGTTTTTGCAAATCTTTACAAGGAAGAGCCAGATTCTTCATATCCCAGACTCTGGTGGATTTCCATAAGAAATTTGATCGGTAACGGGTCCAAAAAAATATTAGACGTATATAAGGACAAATATCAGGCTTTCCTGAATGAGCTTAAAAGAATGGGCCCTAATTACTATAATGAATATAGGGGAATGGAGAACAACATGGCTATTGCAGGAACAGTTTCCCAGGAGGGTGAGAAAGCCATGGCAGAGTTAGCAAGAGCTGAATCGATATCGATACCTGAAGCTTATACCAGACTTTTTTTAGAAAGAGGAAACGATAAGTCTATTTTCTATAGAACTGATATTGTTCCAGGAATAATAGATTCTATGGAAGGGGATATAGATCCTGAAACATTCAAAATATTTAAAGCTCTAACGAGACAAAAATCAAGAATACTTTAATATGAAGTACATTAGAAGAATAAACGAAGCAGGGAAAGAAGAGACCTATAAGATAGATCCTAATAAGTCCTTCATAGCTCTGGAGGAGGCTGTAAGCTATCTTCTAGAAAAAGCAGAAGCGGATATCAAGGCAATATTCCGGAAGTATAACTTGGTCGTTGAAGAAACAGCTACAGATCCTTATCCTGATGATTTTGAGATTGAATATAAGGTAGACTCTTACGGTGGTCATTTGCCGAATAACATATCGGAGGTTATGTCGAACATATACACGGATCTAGCCACCGAGATATTCTCGGATAATATTGACGGGTGGAGATTTTCAAGAAATCCCTATAGGATAATTTTTCACATAAACCCTGATGTCATAACAGATGAGGACATAGAGGATATGGTCAATCTTTATCTAGTGAAGGCTAGACATAATAAAAGGGTTATCTAATTATTACCCGATTCTATTTCTGTACTTATTTAAACACTATATGACTCTTGTCTTGTACCTGCTCAGTGCCTCGTAGCCTCTTCTTTCCTCTGGTGACAGATCTGTGTTGTCTTTACCTAAATAAATTCTATCTTCTTCACTCATAGATTCCCAACATTTGCTCACGGCCTGCCCTAGACTAGCTCCTTCCTTTCCAATTTTAGAAAGAACAAACTCCATGATCTCTTCAGAGATCACGTTACCACCTGAATCAATATCACCTAGTATACTTCGTGGTGCTCCCTCTAGAGATGAGATATCATTATCAGAGCAATTGAAATCCCAGCCAATTTCCTGCGGTGCTCCCTTTAATGAGGTTAGCTTGTTATTGAAGCAATCGAACTCTCCGCCCACTTTTTTAGGTGCGCCCTCTAAAGAGGTTAACCTATTGCTGAAGCATGTGAAATTACCGCTCATGTTCTGTGGTGCTCCCTTTAGAGAGGTGAGCTCATTTCCGTGGCAGTTAAAAGATTGAACCTTCTGCGGAGCATATTCTAAAGATCTCAGATTATTGCCAGCACAATCAAAGTTCAGGAACACTTCTTGTGGCGCACCCTTGAGTGTGGTTATCCAGTTATAGCGGCAACTAAAACCCCCAACTTGAAACCCCTCGGGAAGCCCTTCCAATGAGGTGAGCTGGTTTTTCTTACAGTCAAAATAGGAATTTACTCTATAGGGTGCTCCCTCCAGGGATGCTAGTTTGTTAAATGAACAGTTGAAACTGCCAGTCACATAGCCGAACCTCACTCCTTTAAAGTCAAGTAGGTCCTGCCCCTGGCAATTAAAATCTCCCTTTATATCGGCCTCGCCTGTCTCTTCATTAAGGGTCCAATTCCCCTGAGTGCACTTATCAAGCCAGGTTACCTGCTCCTGTGTAAGCTTCTCGGAGTCCTCAAAAAGTTGGTGGAATCCTTTTATGTGCATCATATGTTCTTCTCTATCTGGGTCCTGAATTTTTTAAGAAATTCAATAGGTATCTCCATATGTGGCGTGGATGTCTTTTCACACACACCGACTGCAGTAACTGCGTCTTTTAGTTTCTCTATTGACTTAGGATACCATTTATAGCCAGTCCAAGCAGATGGATTGTACATCATTAAAGTTTGTGTCTTGCTGCCTAGTCTTTCAACAGCTTCAGTTAAATCAGATCCTGGTGTGGGATCCATTAGAAGCAGATTTGCTGGATTTATATCAATCAGCTCATCAACAACACCAGAACTCCTGTTGTTTCCGCTACCTGAGAATATGCCTATTGATGTGCTTTTACTAAACATATTGTTATCCAGTAGAGCGTCTGACACATCGCTAATAACATCCTTCCACTTTGTTGTGTGTTCATTTGGAATAACTATAACATATTTGTCATACCAATCCGGAACTGCCTCTTTTATAAGAGGAGGCATATAAGATTTACCAGTTTGCCCGTTTACTTTTATACCGGGATAAAAAATCAAGACCGAAACTGGTCCATCTATATTCTTAGGAACACTTATTGTGGAATTCTTTCCTGGAATATAATTTTCTCTTTTTTCCTTATTGAAAAGATTACCTAGAATCCCATATTTCTCAGGCTCTCTTTTATAGAACTCGTTATTCTTTCTGATCTGCTCCTCTGTCCTCACACCATATCTAGAATCCAATATATCGTTGGCCTCTTTATTGTCCTCCAGTGATTTCCACTCCGGAATTCTTGGGCCTTTAGTCCACCATATGCCATCTATTAATTTGTACTCATATGGATCGCCTCTCTCCTCTTTGTAGATGACACTGCCATCCTGCATTTCTGTTGATTTGCCAGGATATGGCTTAACAATCTCTGAACTATTTGTTGGTGTGTCTTTGGATCCTGTCTTTTTAACTCCTATATGAATGTGGTCGTAGTGATCCTTCACCTTCCATCCAAACTGATATCTATATCCTCCCTTGTTAACATTCTGCCAATATCCACCTGTGTAACTTGGATAGCCGAACCAGCTCATTAGATGAGCTAGTAATTGGTCACCCTTAGTTCCCGTACAGCTTAAATCAACAGCATAAGCATCACTCTTACCCTGGTAGTGATCTGAGACAGTTCCTTTAGCTGTTTTAACCCTGGATCTTTTCTGAGACACTATTATATTCTTTCCTGAGAAGTCATTTGCTATCTTGGCAAATGCTAGGGCTCTTTCCATGGAACCACCCCAGTTATTACCGTCACCCCCATAGTTTACCTTTCCACTATCTATAGTGCCACTCTGAAGACCGAAATCTGGATCTGGGTAACTAGCATTGGGATCGAAATTAAAGGAATATCCCTCATTTAGGGATTTCCAGCTTCTGAAGTCTTTTATTCTGTGGTTTGACATTTTTGTTTCTATTTATATATCGGATCTAAATCACCAGGAGTTCCACATGTTCGATAACGCCTTCCCTGCCTGGTTGTACGTGTCCGATATCGCCTTCCCTGTCTGGTTGTATAAGCCCTCCGCATTTTTTTTGAATGTTTCCACCTTTTTTTCTATGTATTCAGTACATGGGTCTAGCACATATCCCCATCGATTCTTTTCGAATTTTTTCCATTCGTCTGATACAGATTCACCAAAAGCTTTGATTTTATTAATCTGTTCAAGTGACATGGACTGAACTTTCATTGATACACCATTTAGGAAGGAGTCAGCCTCAAAATCCATAACGAAAGGAGGTTTGTTCCCTGTTTCCTCAAAAGTGCCATCCGTCTTGGCCCTCCAGAATTTATCATGCGCTGACCTAAATCCCAAGTAGTTAACACCTTCTGAACCATAAATTGTACATCCTACAATTTTAGCTACCTCAACAAGTCTTTCCTTTTTATCCCCGGCATGGCAAGAAGTGAAATATACAATGCTATCTTTCGTTGTTATTTTAGACAGTTGCTTTAGAAATTCTGTGACCTCCTGAACTTCAGCATTTGTATCTCCTGGATCTTCTATTGCTCCTAGCATATCTGAATATGCCGCACTATCGGAACCATGAGATCCCACCAGAATCTCATCGAATTTAATACCCTCAAGGGATTTCATATACTCGGTCCCCTTTTTTATTGATGTGAAGACAGGGGCGAGTAACCCAAATTCTTTAGCCCATTGAAGAGCAGCGTACTCGTCCCAGTTTTTCGGAAAAATAACTTCTAGCCTCTTTAGATTTGGGTTATTTATCCTGTATTGCTCCTGGAAAATTTCCATGATACCAGGACCGAAATAACTGCCTTCTTCCGACTTATTAGCTTTCATCTCACTCTTCGGAGCGTATCCAATGTAGCTCATAAAATCAGACCAAATTGGAATAATCTCAATTAGTTCTTCCATACTAATCTTATAGATGAACATGTAAAACCCATATTTTTTATCACCCGACAAAGAGCTTTCGTGGTAATTACCCCCGCTCCTCTCTCTTAATTTCGATAAGATATCGCCCAGTATTTTAGCCTTTGGTCCTCTAAACATTTTCTTCTGTGATCCTGTAATCAAACCCTTTAGGTAGTCACCTTGCACTATGACCTGAAACACACATTCTCCGTCTTGAGGTGAGACACTAGTGTAAATACCATATTTTCCATTCGCGTTTTTCGCGTCAAAAACAAGGTCATATGTTCCTGTTTTTGCAAATGCAAATCTTTCATCTACATAACCATTTTTTTCAAAACCACACCAGTTTAGCATACTCACTGTGTTAGGAGAGAATTCACCAGATCCCACACTGAGTGCTTCGTTTATTCTGATTGATTTAATGAATTCTGGATAATCTTTTATTCTTCTTGTTTCCATTCTCTATATATTATATTAATCTTCTTCTAAATCTATCCTTGACTGTAAACTCCCTCTGCTCCTCGCTGTCCAATGAATCCCAATTGGACCTTATTAGACCCAGTCTGTCTTTTTGATAGTCCGCTATATAGCCCGTTAAATCATCCCCCTCCGCATCCATCTCTATAAAATAGATAAGCTCGTTCAAGATGTACTCCCTAGGGATGCCGCTCTTCTTATAAAACTCCTCTGTGAGTTTATCCAAACCCAAATCCTTATAACTAAATTCGAATGTTATATTGCCATCGTATAGATCGCCTGTCCAGGACTCGTTCTCGTTTGTGCTGCCTCGAAATAGAGACTCAAATTTCTTAATGTGTCTCATGCTGTCTGACCTGCTCCCAGCGTATAAATGGGATTCGCTAATTTTGTCTGGTGTTAATTCCTTGTGGTCTAGAATCTTTTCAAATTTTTTTATAGACTTCTCGTCAAAGATCGCCACGTTTTTAGCTCCTCTCTCCACTATATAGAACCCATCAAATCCAGATTCCTTGATCCTCTCAATAACCGGGTTGCACTCGATTATTCTCCAAGCTCCATTCTTTATTCTCCATAGATAAAAATAGACACTCTCTGATTTATCTTTCAAGTCAAACTCTCTGTCTTCATGTGGGTCGTATCCTTTAAAACCAGAACCTCCGACCTCATTAAACTTTGTCCCGCTTGCTTCGTCAACATACTTATCGTCGATCATCTTTTGGATGATCTCCTTTAGATTCAGCTCAATCATCGTTTTGGTTTCCATTGGATTGCAGAGATTCAGAAGCTCTTTTAATTCAACCTCCCATACTGCACCATCTGGAAACTCATCACCATCGTTAAATCCTGCAAAATCCTTTGCAAAGTCCAAACTAGATGTTAGGAATATAGCACCGGCGAATCTCTTCCTAGACGGCGGGAAATCACCTTTCCTGTTACCGTGGTATAATTTCTCTGAAGCGGATTCAAATATCCTAATATGTTTCATATCTCTATATATCACCTTCTATGGACTTAATTTTTATAAGAATAGATATATAAAGACATGAAAACACTAAAAAGCTTTAAGCAGCTGTTTGAAATAGACACAGATAGCTCAACGGATAACAAGATGAGAAACAAAACACCTAGAATGGTTGAAGCCGCAAAACAATTAGCCAGCCTAATTGGAAAAACCGGCACTGAATTGAAGATGAAGGAAACGGAAAATCAGGAAGAAGAAAGAGCCCTTAGAAGTGAAGCTCTAGATCTGGTTAAATCTGGTGACAGTAAAGCATATCAGATCATGAAATGGTCGGATGGCATACTACAAACCATTCATTACATTCTGCCCGAGAAAGCCATTAAAGCTTTTGATAACCCATACTACGGGTCGGGTGTTTCTATAAGCTACAGGCAAGAGCCAGATAAATGGTGCACAATGGAAATCTACAACACGCCTAGCGAGTCTAAATCTGTCTATATGACAACAGACGGAGACGTGATTTTTGAATGGGGGGATCTAACAGGAAATGTACCAAAGGGAACCAAAAAAGGAAGTGGATCGCAGTTGATCTAAGGGATTACTCTTTAAGCGGTTCTATATAACTCTTCCCTTGTACCTGGCAAGTGCCTCGTATTCTTTCCTCTCTTCTGGTGATAGATTAGGATTGTGCTTGGCAAGGTATACCCTATCCTCCTCTGGAGTGTATCTCCATTCATTTGCCACTGCCTGCTCCAGCGGGATCTGTTGTTTGCTCATTTTATGAATAACTCCTTTAAAAGCCTTGTGTCCAATAGGATTTGTGTAACAATAGGTTACTCTGCCAACTGCCTGTGGCGCTCCCT
>Ga0181346_1000137_pt1 | contig 29470 bp, 7 predicted proteins | sample Su13VDMM15DN_FD_130100 | JGI IMG/M metagenome (GOLD analysis project Ga0181346, IMG submission 130100) | Freshwater viral communities from Lake Michigan, USA - Su13.VD.MM15.D.N | ecosystem: Environmental > Aquatic > Freshwater > Lake | place: USA: Michigan | collected 2013-07-15 | reverse complement strand
TTATAAAAAATTACTACAAAATGTTATTAAATTTTGATAGTATAATAATTTAAATTAAATTTGCTAATCTACATATTTATATGTATTAAAATAACAGACTATGGCTTCATGGGCAGATAAAATCCCTACTTTCAATCCTTATGTGCAACAACTTCCTGTAGATGCTATGGTGAAGGTTGGTATGGCTAAACAAGCTCAATATGAGGAAGGGGTACAAAAAATACAAACAAGCATTGACAATGTTACAGGACTAGATGTTGCCAATGAAGTAGATAAAAAATACTTACAATCTAAACTTAACTCATTAGGTAATAACTTAAAACTGGTGGCTGCTGGAGATTTTTCTAATTTCCAGTTAGTCAACTCTGTTTCTGGTATGGCTAAACAAATTACCAAAGATCAGAATGTTATTAATGCTGTAGGTTCAACTGCTTGGTTGAGAAAACAACAAGGGATAATAGAGAAAGATACAACTGATGGTAAGTCTAATCCTGCTAATGTTGAACATTTTAATAAACGTGCACAAGCTTATTTAAACTCTACTAAAGCAGGACAAAAGTTTAACGATAGTTATATAAATTATTTTGATGTAGATAAGTTTACAAAAGAAACATTTGATGCAGTTAAGCCTGATGGATTTTCTTATGATATGATATATCAATTAGATAAGAATGGTAAACCTATGGCAGATGCTAAAGGGAATCTTATCTATTCTCCTACAATGACTAGGATGGATAAAGAAGGAATTTTTCCACCAAAAGTTAAAGCAACCTTAGAGCAAATCTTTTCAGATCCAAGAGTCAATCAACAATTAGATATTACAGGTCAATATAATTATAGAGGTTTAAATTCTGAACAACTCTCACAAAAAATTATAAAACAGAAACAGGCTATAATGGGTGACTATGAAAATCAAATGAATGATCTCACTCTTCAAAAAAGTATGGGGAAAGATGTTCAAAAAGATATTGATAGCTTAACAACTAAAATGACAAATGCTGCAGCTTCATATGATGAATATGCTGGTTTAGCTAATACAAATCCAGATGGTGTAAGAGGAGCTTTATATAAAGATGATGTCACTGCTAGGTTCACAACCATGTATGGACAAATCAAAGATAAGTCACAAGTGATGGAAAATCCAGGCTGGAATCAAAACTGGAAAATGCAAGTTGAGGCTAATGCACAATCTAGATTTGCACAAACATTGAATCAACAAAAGATTGCACATGCTGATTCAATGGAATTAGGTTGGGCTAATAATGCTCAAAGAGAAAGATTAGCCACCTTAGCAGCAAAAGGTAAGAAACAAACTTTAGGTGGAGCTGATAAAGGACTTGGTACAGGTCCTGGAGGAACACCAAGTGAACAAGCAGCTCAATCTGCTGCAATTGAAACAATGCGAGTACAAGCTACTGATTTTGAAAATGCAGCTAATGATTATTCTAATGCTTCAAATTCATTTATATGGGAAACTGTGTTTTCAAAAATTCCTAGTAATGGCACTAAGCTTAAAGGATTGATGGATAAAGGAATGAAACGTGATGCAGCTATTAATTTAATGATAAGCAATGGTGCTAAACAATCTAGTCAAACTCCAGAAGAATATAAATCGTATTGGTCAGATAGAGCATCAATTGAATATAAAAAATTAACACCAGAGCAACAAAGTGCACGTCCAGTAATTGCAGATACATATCAAGCATTTAGAAACTCTAAACGTATCTTCGATAGTCAATTAATAGTTAATCAAAAAATTCAAAAACAAACACAAGCTGAACTTGGAGAAGTGGGTAAGAAACTTGCAATGACAAATGTTCAACCACAAACTATTACATATAAAGATAAAACCTATAAGTTAGATAAACAAGATATGCTTGATCTTGCCATTTATAAAAAAGGTAACTTAGGATTTATGCAATCTATATTTGGTGGAGAGGATTCTAAACTTCTTGAGCAAGAATCCAAATTTGCTCTTGCTAGATTAGCCAAGAGAGGAAAAGCAGATGTAGCAGAAGCGTACATTAAAGATAATGAAAATGTTAATGTAGATAAAAATGGTAAAGCAACTCGTATGACAGATACTGGAGTTTGGGGAGCTATAAAAGGACTTACAGATATTCCAACAAGACTTATGTATCAATCTGAGGGATGGGGAGGAACTACTAGAAATTGGAACCAAACTCATTCTGTAGAAGGTTTATTAAACAATGAAGTTTATTCAAAAGGTCTTCAAAGAAAAGCTGAAATTATACAACAACATTATAATATTAATCCGAACAGAAACATTAATATAGTAACAGGAGATACTGAAACTGACAAAGGTACAATTGCACAACTTAAACGTTGGGCTGGTGAAGCTGTAACAGGAGCAGGAAACTTATCTCAAGATTACGAAAAATTTGGATCTACAATATCAGGTAAAAAAATTGATGACCTTACATTAGGAGCTAGAACTATTTTTGATGAAAATAATAATCCTATGGTTGAAGTGATAGCATATGGTGCTGACAGTAAACGACAAGCAGGTCTTACGTTAACACCAGATCAAGCTACTAATATTGGAATTGATCTTGGTGAATTATATGAAAGTAAGGAAACTACTGCACTTAAAAATAAAATAAACTTTAATAACTATCAAACTTCTACAGGAGATCCTTCACAAGTATCTACATATATTAAAGAAGATCCATACTATGATAAAACTGATTTCCCAGGAATGAAAGGTAATAAAACATTTGATGTTCAATCAAATATTCAATATAGTAATGGAAAATATTATCCTTATTTATATATAAATAATGGAATACAAAAACCTGTTGTAAGACAATTAGATGGAGATGAGAATTTAGAAAATGTAATTTCTGCCATTAAAAATATAAATCCTACAGTAGTTCAAGCACTATTAACACAACCAAATTAATAAATATGCTCCAACCAGATAAAGAAAATTATATAAATAGAAAAGCTGTTTCTGTAGGTCTTCCTTCTACACCAATTGTTCCTAATGTTGGATTTAGTAAAGGTGGTAGAAATGACAGCGAACCAGGTCAAAATGTATCTGGTACTGATATGTGGAAACAGTTATTAGCTGAACCTAAAAAGCTAGGTGTATCATCTATTCCACTATCATCTTTTTACATAGGTAATAGATACAAAGCAACTCTACCTGGAACAGACTATGAAGAGATGGCTGCTAATGGTCAAACTCGTGCTGATATATGGGCTAATGGTTCATTGAAAATGTTAGGTACTGCAGCTACATCTTTTATTTCTGGTACTGTAGGACTTGTTGCAGGTATAGGTTCTGCAGTTAGAGATCAAAGACTTGCCTCTTTAATTGATAATCCTGTTACAAGAGAGATGGATAATGTAATGAAGTATATGGAAGACTATGCTCCTAACTATTATTCACGTCAAGAAAGAGATGCTAAGTGGTGGTCTCCAGATAATATTCTTACAGCAAACTTTTGGTCTGATAAGGTGTTGAAAAATCTTGGTTATTCTGTTGGAGCTATAGGGGGTGGAGTTGCTTGGGGAACTTTATTCAAATCAATTGGACTTACCAATAAATTAGTTCAAGCTGGTAGAGGAATGGAAGCTGCTACAGCCATTGAAGAATCAATGTCTGCTGTACCAAACATGCAAAAACTTAATGCATTTGAGAATGCTCTAAGTTCTCTTTCACAGAAATATATTAAATCTCCAGTATCATCTGTGTTAAAAGATTCTGATAGAATTCTTACTTCTACTATGGGTACATTTGGTGAAGCTTCTATGGAAGGTCTTCAAGGAATGAATAAGTATAGACAAGATGCAATAGATGAATATAGAAGTATAAACGGTGTAGATCCTACAGGGGATATACTAGATAAAATTAACAAATCTGCAGATCAAGTTGGTATGTATATCTGGGGAGCTAATAGTCTTTTACTAACAGGTACAAACTATGTTCAGTTACCAAAGATATTAGGAAGCTCTAGAAAAGTTGACAAAGCTTTAATTAATACTATTGAGAGAGATGTTGAAACTGGTTTGTTTAAACAAGCAGTTCCAGCTACTAGATTTGGAAGACTTGCTCAAAAAGTAAAAGGAGTGGGTCAAGTGTTGTTTGCTCCTTCAGAAGCTTTTGAAGAGGGTATGCAATCATCTATTCAAACAGGTGTAAATAATTATTTTCAACGTGCACGTCAGAGTAAACAAGATACTAGTGAGTTCCTAGGTACATTACATGGAGCTATGAGTAATATTTTTGGTGAAGGTATTCATGATACACTAACTACTAAAGAAGGAATAGAAAGTATTCTTATTGGTGGTATATCAGGAGGAATTCAACAAGGTGGTATCATTGGTACATATAGAAACAAAGAAGGTCAAACAAGAGTTGGTATTGGTAAGTCAGGAGTGATAGCTGAACAAGGATTATTTGGTGGTGGTGGAGAAAGACAAGCTAACACTGATATTGCTGTAGCTGCTCTTAATAAATCAAATATACAGAAACAACTTAAAGATGGAATTAAGTATTTAGGAATAGGAATAGGTTCTCAAAAACTGAGACAAGATGCTATTGCTAACAATGATGTTCTTTCTGAAAAAGATTATGAAGCTGATTTTACACTTTCTTATTTAATGCCTAGAATTAAATATGGTAAAATTGATTCTGTAAAAGAAGAACTTGATTTATATAAAAGTCAAGCAATGGATCCAGATGGATTTAGAGAATTAGTAAGAGGAGGAATTGCTAATGAAAATGAAACTAGTGAACAATTTGTAGCTAGAATAACTAATCTACAGAACTTATCAAATGATGTAGAAACATTATATGGTAAAATAAATGATAAGTATGAGAATGAAGTGAATGATAAAGGGCAAATCAAATACACAGATGATGTAATTGATAAGCTTGTATATTCTGCAGCTAAGATTAAAGATTATGATGCACGTATCCCAGGAGTAAGCAATTCTCTTATTGGAACAGGTATTGACACACAATCATTTTTAGATGCTTTGTTTCAAAAAGAAGGATCTTCCACTGAGAACATCACTGCTGCATTAGCAACTATTGATGCTTTAGATATTACTAATGATGAAAAGGAAGATCTTAGAGAGAGTTTATATGATCTTGCAGAACTTTCTTTGAGGAGAAAGGAAATGATCGATCAGTATAATGATATACTAGATAAGCCAAGTAACTTTAAAGAACCTGAAGAACCTGACACTGTAAAAGAAGAAGAGGGTGTAGTTTCTACAGAAACAATGGAAGAAGAAATCCCTGGGCAAGAAATTGTTGCAGAGGGTGTACCATTTGTTAAAGTGAAAACTAAAGATGGTCAAAGGAACTTAGAGATTGGTACTGAATATTTTGTTGGTAAGGGTGTAGATTATGAAAAAGAAGGACTTAATTCTCCTGTCCCTATTTCTAAACTTACCATTATAGGAGAGAATCCTGATGGTACAATTAAAATAAAAGCAGACAATGGTGACATCAGAGATATATCTAAGAGTGTACTTGAGAATTATAAACTTGGAAAGGTATCATCTCTTAAAGCTAACAAGACAGCTAACTTCTTTTATAATCATAGGAATGATCTTTATCAATATAACTTTGGTAAAAACTTTGGTGGAGTAAAACAAGGTAGACTTGAGTTACAAGAGGGTAAATTATACTTTGTATATTTAAATCAAGATGGTAAGGTGGATAAGAAACAATTATTCAACTCACACTTTGTTGCACAAGAAGGATATGATACAGCTAGAATTACTAAAGTTGGTAATGTTAAATCAGAAACTGCAGAACAAAAAGTTTCTAGAGAAGAATTTACATCTCCAGAAGAAATAGAAAAACAAAAACAAACACTTGCTAAAAATAGAGAAGCAAGATTAGAAATACTTTCTCAACTTGATAAAGAAACAACAGATCGATTAGAAGAAGTTAATAAAAAACTTTTATCTAAAGTTGATGAGTTAACAAAGATACAAGAAGACCTTGATGCTATAGCTAAGCTTAAAGAAGAAGGTGTTAAAGGACAAAAAATAAAAGGTAATTTTTCAAAGGTGCTATCTACTAGTGTGAGAACATTAAATAGATACACTGCTATGAAAAACAATGTTGATCAAGAGATCAATAAACTTAAAGGTGAGAAAGAAGAACTTGAAATGAATATTTCATACTTCCAAGATTTTGCTAATAACTTAGATGACCTTCCTGAAAATACAGGAGAATTCCTTAAAGAATTAAGAGATCAAATTACTTGGTTAACTGATCTTGGAAAACAAACTGGGGAAACTCTTTCATCTTTAGAAAAATTAAGTAAACAAATTTCTGATGCAATTAAAGATGTAGCACGTCTTCTAAAGGACAGTTTAACTAAATTTGATAATGTATACTCTGACTATATAATAGAGGCATTAGACAATCTTATTTCAACTGAAAATCCTTTATCTATATTACCTACACTTAAAGAAAATCTTGCAGACTATGCTTTATCAAATGATCTAGCAAAAGATATTTCTATAAATGGTGATAAGCTAGAAGAAGTTACCAATCAAATAAAAGAAACAAAATTAAAACTTGATGAGCTTCGTAATGAATACAAAGCTAAAAAGATTATAGTTAATAGATTTCAAAAAATATTTGATGAATATAAAAAACAGAAAGCTGAAGAAGATAAGTTATTTACTAGTGAGGCAGTAGTTAATAAAGCATTGTCTACAGAAGATAAAGGTATACAAGCTCGTGAGTTTAATACAGCGTACGAAGCAAATGCTAAAAAATCTAATGAGATTCTTCCTAGAGCTACAGTTCCTGTAGAAGAAAATAAAGCTCATCAAATTAGAGCTAATAAGTTTGGTACAAAGCTAAACTCATTCCCTAATAGAAATGATATTCGTGGTGTATATATTACATCTAAGAATCAAAATCAATTGCTTCCAGGTGTAATAGAACGCATGTTAGATAATGATCCTACTCTTGTAACAAAATATAAGGACAGTGCTATTGTTATGGTGATGGTTAATTCTAAAGGACAGTTAGTTGGTGTAGATGGACAACCTATTGCAAAAGGAACTGAACTATTAGACTCTGCTATATATCAAATATTTCCTGAGAATAAAATGAAAGATGGTTCTATGTTTAGAGAGAACACTTCTCAAAACATTAAAGATGCTATCATTTCTCAGTATGATGCTTGGAGAAAAAGTGTACTAGCTGAAACAAAGGTTGGTAAGAAACATGAGATAGAAGCTTCTTTTGGTATTATAGATAATGTAAAAGATGCTGATGGCAACACTGTATATAGTACAAGAACATCTGTTATACAATCAGGACTTGTTACTCCTGCTGAAATAGAACGTTCTCAATTAATATTTATTCCTACAACAAATAATATTATATCTAAAGGAACTGTATCATATGATAGTCCATTAGGTATGGTGTTTCTTGAAACTCCTAATGGATATACAAAACTTCAAAATAGACAACATACACAAGCTGATGCAAGTGCTATATTTGATTCTATGTTGCAGTTTGCTAAGAACATGGTTAATCCTGAAGAAGGAACAGATAGTGATAATTCAAAACGTATATTAAGATTCTTACAAGGAGTTTCTTATTGGGGAGTTCCTAGAGATCAACAAGGTAACAGAAAAGAAAAAGATGGATATAGTAGTATATTCTTTGAGAAGAATGTTGATACAGGAAGACTAACTCTCATGATTGGTGGTAGAAATACAGAAATTCTATTCACACCATCTGCATTGAGATTGAATAAAGAAACTATTGTTTCTCAAATAGAAAAAATATACACTAATACAAACTCTGCTCTTGCTAAAGATTTGAATGAGAAGTTTGAACAAATCATTTCTATTTCTCCTGAAGGAGAGATTACATCTGAAGTGTGGGATAACTATCAATCATATCTATTATCAGATACTAAACCTAATGGTTCAAAAAGAAATGATTATGAACTTCCATTATCTACAACAGCAAGACCTTTAATAAATGCTGATGATGTAAATAAGAAAGCAATCTATTTCTTCACTACAGATACAGCAGATAGTTTTGCTATCCCAGTTCCTCAAAAGGTTGCACCTAAAGTGTTAACACCTGCAGGAGCTCCTAAAGCTGCTACACCAGCTACCTCATTTGAAGATGAAATGGAATTCACCTTTGATGAAGAAGCTCCTATTTATAAATTAGATGGAGTTACAACAGATACATATACATCTCCTCAAGGTAAAAAGATATTCTTTACAGCTCCTGCTACAACAACAATTGATAACTATGCTACATCTATAACAGTTCTTCAAGGTGGAGACCTTTCAGAAATAGTTAAAACTATTACAGATGCTGGTAAAGATTATAAAGATGTTATCAAGAAAACAATATATAATGCAATTGCTCAAGACTTAACTAAACTAGCTGCTACTCAAGAAGAAGAATTTGAATTTACAATGCCTGAAGAGGTTATTGAAGAAGCTACAAAAGAAGTTGGTAAGTCATTAGATCAAGATGTAATGGATGCTATCAATTCAGATATGAATGATGATGATGAAGCACTTCGTGTAAACATTGAATCAGAAATTGATAGATTTCAACCTGAGAATTGGAATGATGTAGAAAAATGGTTAAAAGCTAACTTCCCAAATCTTCCTGTATATAGAGTGAAGAATATTATTCAAGCTACTAATGGTAGACAAGCTTGGGGTATGTTGAAGAATGGTTCTATATACTTATATCAAAATGCTGAGGTGGGTACTGTGTATCACGAAGTATTTGAAGCTGTATGGAAAATGTTTACTGATGTTGCTGAACAAGAATCTGTTCGTAAAGAATTCAACTCTCGTAAAGGAACATTCGTAGATAGACCTACAGGCAAGACTATAAAATATTCTGAAGCTACACCAGAACAAGCTAAAGAACAATTAGCTGAAGAGTTCAGAGACTATATAATGACTGGTAAGATTCCTGCTAAACCTACTGATGGAAGACCTTTCATTGTTAAATTGTTTGCTGATCTTGCAACATTCATTAAAGAATTCTTCACTGGTAAGAATGCTGTTAGTAATACAGAAGAGTTATTCAAGAAAATAGGTAATGGGTATTATAAAAATAATATGCCACATGCTAGACAATTATCTATGGCTAAATCAGGAATCATTGATGTAGAAGATGCATTTGCTGATTCTGAATCAGAGTTCAGACTTACTAAGATTACAGATAAAGAAGGTTCTGATATTATTCAAAACATGACCTATCTAACACTTACTAATTTAACTAGTACAGATAAAAGTCTTTTCACTCGTGATGCTATTTCTTCATCAGAGTTATATAATAATTTAAAGAAACAAACTTTACAAACTATAAATAAAAAGAATATTTCTGCTAACAAACTTTTAAAAGATGAAGATTATTTAAAAGATAATAAAGAAGAGAAAACAAAAATTCTTAATAGTGTAATTGCTAAGAATATTGAATTCATGCAGAATGTTTCTGATGAATGGCCAGCTATTGTTGAAAGACATAAAGAATACCTTAAAGGATATCAAATAGAATTTGATGAGAATGATAATGTTGCAGTGAATGATGTTGAAAAAAGTAAAGATGAAGGATTTGGTAATGCTACTACAATAGATAGTTTCAAGAAAGCTAATCCAGCAATCAAACTTTTGCTATCAACTATACCTGTAGTTAATCCTCGTGACAGTACTAAATTAAAACTATCTTCTATTGGAGGAGCTATATTAATTCCTACAAGCCAAACTTACATTAGTTTAATGAGTAATCTACACAAGTCTTCAAGTATTGAAGATATGTTAGAGAACTTGCGTGTAATGGCTGAGAATGATCCTAACTATAGAACATTATACAAACGTATAACTAAACGATCATATGATGAAGAAGGAGTTGAGCTAAGTAAAATTGAAACAACTCATGGACTTCAATTAATAAGTGCATTGTGGAAAACATTCAAGAAACAAAATCCTGATGTTAAGAATGTATTCATTCTTGAGAATGGAGATGTTGTAGTTGGAGATGCTAGTTTATCTAATGCTGCTAATCAATTAAGAAATGAGTATATAAATACAATTGTTACTTATGCTAAAGCTAATAAAGGATTCTTTACATATGTTGAAAAGAGAAAAGTCTTTATAGGTAATGAATCAAAAATTAGAGGAATTGTACTTGATAGTGTTACAGCACAATCTAATTTTCTTAAAGAACTAGGTATTCCATTTAGTACATCAGAAATACTAAAACTTAAAGGAGAACAATTAAAAACATTCAATGAGGCTGTATCTGGTATTAGAAAAAGTATATCAGAAACTAAAGAGATTGCTACGTTCTCTGGTAAAGTGTTAAACATAAGTAATCGTCTATTAGAACTTGGACTTGTAAAAGCTACAATATCTAATCCTGAATTCAATAGTACATATTTTAATGTATCTGGTGAGCGCACACAATCATTCATTGGAACAAATGCTGCATCTGATCTTTATAACTTTTTATCTACATTAGAAAAGAAATCAGATATAGCTGGTACAAAATATAGCTACTTACTAACTGATTCATTTGCTCAAGGATCTAATCTTATGGAGAGAATGTTTGGTTCAGATGGTGTTCGTAAACAAAAGACAGATGAATTATTTAAAATAGGATATGTTAGTGGTACAATCAATGAATCAAATGGTAAACAAAAACCATCATCAAAACTTACATTCCCAGAACGTTTGACTCAAGAGTTAAACTTAAACTTATCAGGATGGTATTTGAACTTAATTCCTGGTGATGCTTCTATTGAGTGGATGATTAATATGGGTAATCCTATTTCTACTACTTCTATATCTAGAGGTATGACTGATGTTAATGATGTATTCAAAGGATATTTCAAATCTGAATTAGCTCTATCTAGAGAAAAAAATCGTCCAGTAGCTGCTAATAGAAATGCAAAAGAGTTACGTTTCTTCAAATCTATTCTTGGTGAGGAGTTACATAATGAAATCATTGCTTCAAAAGAAGATGTTGATGCTGTGTATACATTGTTTGAAAACAGAATCAATGCAGCGTTATTACAATATATTAATAGTGAGGCTTCTAAATATCAAGCATATTTAAAAAGATTTGGTATTCTACAAGAAGGACTAATGGGAACATCATTGAAAAATGTTAACCTACCTAAGAATATGTCTAAGCCTGAATTAACTAGACAACTTTATACTCTCACTGTTAATTTTATGATTAACAATATTGAGATGCATAAATTATTATATGCAGATCCTTATCAATATGATGATGAATTGAAACGTATTAAAAGTTTCAACTCTCCACGTCAATCTATTATTAGTGATTCACCTAAAATGAATACTGCATTCAGTAATGTTTGGAACAAAGGATTCAAAAAAGGAGATATTGGATATACAACATTCACACAAGATTATTTCAAAACAGCTACACATGAAGATATTACAGGGATCATTAATCTTCCTGGGTATGAAGACTATAAAGAGACTGATGGATCTGGTATAATTGGAATGAAATCATATCGTCAGTTTAGAATTAGAGCTGGTGAGTGGAATGAAAATGAAGAGAAACAATTTAGATATGATGTAGCTTGGGAGAAAAGAGACAAGAGTCTTAAACTATCACCAGAAGAAGAAGCTTTGCTTACACAAGTTAATCCTCAAGTGAAGAGTGCTTACACTCCTTTGAAACCAATTGTATCTGGTTCTAAATTAGATGCAAAGGGTCAACCAAAAAACATCAATGACATTGTATTAGATAAGTATGCACTATATCCATTATCATATCGTGTAATGAAAGAAATTAATGCAGAGTCTAATGCTGTTAAGTTGTATGATAAAATGCAGAATGAGAAAATAGATTACATTGTATTTAAGTCTGCTAGAAAGGTAGGGGCTGAAGCACAACATTCTACATATGATAAACAAACAGGAGAGTTTAATAATGCTCCATACAAAGGAATAATCAATGTACCATTCTCTATTATGAGTGTACAATCAGAGGTTCCTTCTAAAGATACTGCTATTGTAACTAGAGGATCTCAGGTAACTAAGTTACTTACATTAGATTACTTAGCTGCTGGTGTTCCTATTGACTTCTTCCCTGGAGAAGATTTTGATAAAAGATATAAAGCTTGGAACAATCCTAAGTTTACAGACGAACAAAAATTTGAAAAATCTCCAATCTTTAAAGAGGTTAAGAATAACCAAACACTTCTTAATGAAATAATGGAAGAAGGATTCAACAATCTTATCGATACATTAGGTATTAAACTTGTGAATGGTGAATTTAAAATAGACTCATTAGATAAGGCTGTTAAAACTTTACGTGATGAGGTGTTGAAGAGAGAAGTTAATGATAACATTAGTGATGCACTAACTGGTTTCTTGAATGGTAAATCAGTTCTTGAAGCTACACCTGCTGGTCAACAAATAAAAAACATTCTATATTCTATTGCAGATAAAGAAGTGATTTCTCCTAAGATCTCTGGTGGTATGAAGGTACAGATTCCTTCTTCATTATTAGAGAGTGTAAGAGCAAAAGTATCAGAAATCAATGGTAAGACAGGATTTACTTCTACTGTTCTTGATTTCTATAAGAATGAAGATGGTAAACGTGTATGTGAAATCATGGTGGGTAGATGGTTCAAATCAGATATGTCTGATGCAGAACTTCTTAAATACTTAAACACTACAGATGAAGGACAAAGTATATTATCTGGATTAGCATTCCGTATTCCTACACAGAAACAAAACTCTATTGATAGTTTTGTTATTAAACAATTCTTACCAAAAGAATTTGGAGACTCAGTTGTTGTACCTGCTGCATTAGTTGCTAAGGTGGGATCGGATTTTGATATTGATAAATTATCAATCTATTTTAAAAATACATATCAAGATAGAGTTGGAAATACTAAACTTGTTCCTTTCTTAGGATATGGTAAAGAAGCTAAGGATAAATTCTCACAACTATTTGATAAAGGAGAGTTTATTACTAAAGAACAATTAGCTGAGATTGAAAAGTTCATGTCTAAAGATGAAAGCTCTTTGACTAGAGAGCTAACTGATAAATTGATGTTTAGCATATTTGGTGATCAATATGATGCTGAGAAATCTGCATTAGAAGATCAAAAAGATTTAACAGCAGAACGTCAACAGTTCTTAGAAGACTATTTACGTGACACTACTATGGATAAGTTTAAATCTAAATTTATCAATAAGTTATATAAACAATCTCTTGAGAATGCATACATTCAATCTTCACAAAACTTAGTTTCTCATCCTGCTAACTTTGATAAACTTATAGCACCTAACTCTGCAGACCAATTGAAAAAACTTGGTAACTTTATTGCAGAGAAAACAGTTGGTAAATCATTTGATTACAAAGATGTAGGAAACATGCTTGATAGAAGATTCATGACTAGACTTAGACATGCATTTGTTACAGGTAAATATGCTATTGGTATTGCTGCTGTAAATCAAACTAACCATTCTCTTAACCAAAGACAAGCTACTTATGTAGATGATACAAAACTTAAAATGTTAAGTAAAGAAGATAAGTTTTGGATAGGAGATGCTAAAATCAAATTCAATTCTAAATCATTTAATCAAATGACTATAGAAGGTAAAGGACTTGTTCCTTCATTATCTATGATTAAGAATGCAGAAGGTCAGGATATATCAGATATACTTGGACAGTTCATTGATGGGTATGTGGATATATCTGCAGGTCCATGGATCATGGAGCTTGGTGCTACACCTAATGTAGCTTCTACATTCATGTTCTTGGTTAAGATAGGTGTACCTATTGACACAGTGGCATATTTCATGAACCAACCTATCATATATGATTACTTAAACAATATTGAGAATGCTGGTTATAGCTGGTTATTCATTGATGATTTTGTAGAAAATATTAAAGATAGTGACAAGTATAAGTTAACTGATGCTGATGCTAAAGTGGGTAATATAGATGAAATTCCATCTAAAGCTATACTAAAAGAAAATGTAGGTAAGCAAACATTCAATGCAGCAGAAAAAGCTGATCAACATTTTATGCTTGATGAGTTCTTGAAATATGCTAAGATGGCTGAGCAAATGTTCTTAGTAACACAAGGAAGTAACTATGATACTGCTACACTTAATCACCCATTATTGATATGGAAGAAAGATCAACAATTAGCTAGAGCACAGAACACTATTATTTCTTCTGTAGATGAATTACTATCTAACTCTCACATTGGAAGTATTAGAACTAAAGCTGGTGAGATCAGAAAAGTTCTATCACAATTCCTTCCAAGTGATCAATCTAAAGTGGCTAGTGTAATACAAAAAGTTTTAACTCCTTATATTAATATGGGTGATAGAGACTTCGTTAAGACAGCACAGAAAGTACAGAATGATCTTTTTGACTGGGCTATACAAACTAACGGACAGTTCAATAAAGACCTTAGAGCTGCACTGATTGATGATGGTGGATATGCTAAAGATATTCTAGACTTTGTAAACAGTGTTAAAGAAGATGTTAAGCATCCATTATATGATAATCACGTAATCAATATTATTGAAAGTGATCCATCTAAGAAAGCAAGTGAGAATACACCTAAGAATATCAAGGTGAAAGGTATTGATAATAAAGTGTATGACCAGAATAATATTATCTATGCATTTAGAGAGATAAGAGAATATCTAAACTCTCAGAATGAACTAACTGGTGAGAATAATCAATTGTACAATAATCTTGTAACACTTGCTGTATTACAATCAGGACTTTCTAATTCACCTATATCATTTACATCTGTTCTTCCTTATGAAGACTTTGAAAAAATATATAACAAAACATTGTCCAAGTTAGAAACTATTAGTAACTTAGACGACTTTAGTAAACTAGGTGTATTCCAAAGAAATAACTGGAGTAACGATGATGTAGTTCCTAATAAAAGAGCAAACTGGATTCAATCTAAAAAGTCAGGAGACTGGTTTTATAATCCATCCATGGCATTCTTAAGTGCTCCTGTAAAAGAAGCAGTTGCTAATGATACAATTCCACCAGTGATGACACAATCTATAGGTAGTAGAGAAGGAAGCTCTGATTTTGTTGTTTATACATGGGAGAAAAGAGAAGACTTATTGACTGAGCAAGAGATGCAAGATTATAAAGATGAAGTTGCTAGAGCTGGATATGAAGGAAAAATTGCTCCAAGATTGTCAGATGTAATCAATGCTAAGAAAACAGAGATGCGTAAAGCAGGAGATTACTCTTTTATTAACAAAGGATTGTTTCAAAAGGTGTACGATGATTATGGAACACCATTAATTATACCACAACAGAGCGGTGATTATTATATATACAAAGCTATAAATGCATGGGGTGATTCATTCAGAGCTAATGAGTTCTATGAGACAGATCACAATTCTGTATTTGATAATGGATTCATGCAAGTGAAAGATGTAGACAACAATGTAATCATCAATAAGTTCTTAGAGAAAGCAGTTAAGAAGACTGCTCCAAAAGAAGGACTTGTTAAACCTGCACAAGTTGAAAGTATTTACACTATAAGATTAAAAAGTGGTGTATATAATAAATCTGATGTCAATTCAGAAATGCTAGAAAAAATGGGATACAGTCCAGAAGCAATAGGTAAAATTTTAAAATCAACATGTTAAGTTATGGCAAATTGTCCAAATAAGAATTTAGAAGAATGGAAATTATTAGTAGCATCTAGAGGAGAAGATGTTGCATATTACCTATGGGATAAATATAGTGGTAATGTTCCTGAATCAGAAAGTAAATTAGAGATTGTAAAGAGTGGATTAAAAGCTACAAACATTTTACAAACTCCTAAAGCTGATCAGTTCTTTGGTGCTGTAGCTAAAAACAAAATCACTGGTGACTTCTTCTGGAAGAAAATGCAAGCTGATCTCGGTATTCCTAAAGATCAATTAGAAATTCTTAAGTCATTCAATACACAAGATAGAGGAGAACTTATTTCTTCTCTTCTTGCTAATTATAGTTTTGCTATTGAGATTAACACTTCTAAATTAGATGCTCCACGATTTGCACAAATGGATGATGATGGTTATTATACAGATGGAGATTTTGTAGAAGGTAAAGAAGGGGAAAATACAAAATATTACTCTAACCTAACAGTTCCAGGAGGAACTAATTATACAGAGAATGAAATAGCTACACCAGCTATTACACCAAGTATAAAAGGACATGCTCAGTTTGCTACAGATCAAGGTATTGGATGGTTTAGAAGTGATGATCAAGGTAGAGATAATTTTTTTGATATAGAAGATAGAAAAGATATTAGTTTTTCTTATTGGTTAACAGAAATTAAAGGTGTTAAAGACCCTAGTAAAGTAGGATTTGATAGTCCTCTTAGAGATGAGTTTGACGAATTTGTAAATAGTACAGAACCTTTAGCATACAAAACTAAAACTCGTAGAATACTAGAAGTACAATCTGATTTATTTCAGAAGGGTAGAGATAAAGAAAATTTAGACAAAAATTTTAAAATACCAGGAGCAAAAACTATAGTTGCTCCAATAAAATATGATATTTCTCAATATTTAAAAGAAGGATATTATATTACAGAACAATCAGACACCCATACTTTTTTAAAATTAGGTGATGTACCACAAAATAGTAAAGAAAATCAATTCTTACAACTATTAAACCAAGGATCTAACTGGGTGACATTCTTTGTTAAATCTATTATACAAGATAGTGCTAAGAAAGGATATGAGAAAGTGTTATTCCCTTCTGGTGATACAGCTAGTAAAGTGGAAGGACATCAAACACTTACTGATGAGTTAACTAATTTAAATAAAGAAATTAAAGAGTTAGAAGACTATGATGGTGGTAATGTAGAGAATGCTTATTTAGCATCGAAGCTAGAAACATTACCTGCATTAAAAGAAAGAAGAGAAAATCTTAAATCAGGAGGTTTAGAAAAACTTAAACCTATTTACAACTTCTATGAGAACACTGTAAAGAATGTTCTTAACAAACAATATGGTAAGGAGAATGTAAAACAAATTACCGATGAGTATGGTAACACATGGAATGAAGTAGAGATTGTTCCTGAGAGAGAGCAACAACCTATATTCTTACAAAAGAAAAGTGCTCTTGAGTCATCTAAAGCTTCTCCTGAAACAATAGCAAAGGTAAAAGAACTTGCTAAAGCTATGGGAATAGAGATACAAGATCTTGTTACATACATGAAGCAAACAGGAATAGATAATCCTAATGTAAATGGTGCAGCAGATCTTATAAGAGGAATTATTGCTATTGCTGAAGGTAAAGAAGATGTTGCTCTTACAGAAGAGATGGTGCACATTGCTACAGCTCTTATAAATCTAAAGAATCCACAGATGATCACAGAGATGATCTCTAAGATAGATAGATTTGAAATATACAAAAGAACACTTAATGATTATAAAAATGATCCTGCTTACCAACTTCCTAATGGTAAACCAGACATCAGAAAGATCAAAAAGGAAGCTGTAGATAAACTTATAGCTGAATTGATTATCAATGAATCTGAAGGCTCTACAGAGTTCCCTGAGTTGATGAATGAAACCAATAGATCTATTATCAGAAGATTTTGGGAATCTATTCTTGATTTCTTTAGAGGGCAGTATAGTAAATCTAATATTAAACTATTTGGAGAAACTGCTAGGCTTATATTAAATAATGGTGTAGAAGGTAATGTACTTGATTTAGATTCAAAAGAAATCTATTATCAACTTACAGATGCTCAAAAGAATGTCCAACAAAAAATTCAAGAGACTAAAGACAATCTTAAGAAAGTTGAATCTGATGACATGGTGGTTGATCCATTATTACTTGATGAGGAAACAGCAAACAACTGGTATGAATTAGTAAATCCAGATGGTACTAGAACTAGAGTTCTTAAAAGGGTTACTGATAGAGTGAAAGCTTGGTACAAACAAAGATTTGGAAACAAAGTTTTTACACCAGAAGAAATAAAATTCAATGAACTAAAAAGAGATCTTGGTATAAAAGGTCATGGATATTTTGAAGAAGTACATGGTAGATATTTTAATTCTGATGGTACAAGAAAAGAAGTGATTGATCCTCGTCCTGCAATATATAATTCATCTGATAAAGATGTATATATGAAGATAGAGAAGTATTACACAGATCTCGTAGCTAGTTTCTCTAAAGAAGGAAAAAATCCATTAGTGTTCTCTGAGGTGATGTTATATGATCCTAAAGAGAAAGAAGCTGGAACCATTGACCTTTTAATTATAGAAGAAGATGGTAAGGCTAATATCTTTGACTGGAAATTCATGAGCGTAGCTGCTGGTGCAAAAGATGTTGCTTGGTACAAACAAGGAGCATACAATGTACAACTTGGTAGATATAAAGAAATGTTACGTAGTGCATATGGTGTAAAAGAAATAGGAATGAATAGAGCTATTCCAATCATTATGGATCTTAAACAAGAGAATCCTAAGATTGAAAACTCTCCTATGGTCCTTAAGGGTATTGCTATTGGTTCTGTAAACACTGCAGATATTGAGGATGTAAGACTTATCCCTGTATCAGAAGAAGCTGAATCTACTGGATTTGAATCACTTGATACATTGCTTAAGAAACTTAATGCTGTTTACAAACAAATCAGTAAATCAAATGTTATTAATGAGGAAGAACGTGAGTTCAAAAGAGAACGTATGAACATTCTTAAAACAGCTATACGTACAGCACAAGGTTCATTAAACATTGCTCCTCTTGTAGATGTAATTAAAATCATGAGAAAGGAAGGTCAACAGATTCTTGATGATTATAAAACTATATATGAAGGAAGACCTGCTACATCACAAGATTTTGATAATAGTCAGTTATCAGACTTTGCTGAAGATATGAGAGAGTATATAGCTACATCTGATGTATTTGGTAGAATAGATGATCTTATTGGAGATCTTATCTACACTGCTGATATGGAAAAGAATGCTACCACAGAAGAAGAGAAAGCAGAAGTGGCTATGAGAAAAGATCTTCTTTTTAATATTACACAAGAGGCTAAATTAATTAGAGCTTCTGAAAAAGATATAGTGAAAGCTTCTGAAGCATTTGCTGATAAGTTTATTGGACAAAGAAACTTAGTTGTAGGACTTACAAAAGCTGAGGCTGTAGTTAAAGGATTATCTTCTACATTCAGAGGTATATCAGATTTACCAACTGCATCATTACAAATCTTATATAAACTTGTAACTAATGCAAAAGGACTAGCATCACAAAAAGCTCTTGGTGAAGTGAATGAGCTTATGGCAATAAGAAAAAAACTTGCTGATAGAGGTGGTGATCTTAGAAAACTTGTACAAGAGATATATCAAAAAGATGATAAGGGTAAGATAGCTAATAAACTAATTTACAAGTTTGATAGAAAGTTCTATGATCAAGTAGATAAAAATTCTATTGAAGGAGATAAACAATTCATATTAGATAACATTGATGTTGATGCATATAAAGCAGAAGCTTTAAAAATCATGAACGAAAGAATATCTAAGATTAAAAGAATGTATGATGAAGATGAAGATCTTAGAGAAAAACTTATTTATGAAGAACAAAGAAAGTGGGACATAGATAGAGAAGACTTTAATGGGTTTGATAACTATGTTATAAAAAGACATCCTCTTGAAAAATGGCAATCTGAAGAATACAAAAAATTAAAAAAGGATCCTGAGTTATTAAGTCTTTATGAATTTATTACAAAAATGAATTCTAAAGCAAAAGATGCAGGGTATATAAGTAATAAAGTGTCTTCTACATTCTTACCATTTGTAAGAAAAGGTATGGCAGAAAGTTTTGCTTGGGACTTTAGTCTCTCTGCTGTTAAAAACTTTGGAACTAATCTATCTATTAATGCTGATGATGTTGGATATGGATCTGTGAATGAACTTACAGGAGAACTAGAGAATAGTATTCCTAAATATTATACATATGATTTTACAAGAGGAGAAGATGGGGTGAATGATTACAGTGATGTTAGTGAAGACATATTCAAAAATATGATCTTATATATTAATCATGTAGAGAAGTATACATATTTAACAGATGTAGAAGGACAACTTCAATTAGTTAAAACAATTGAGACATTCAAAGATCATTTGAATACTAGTAGAACAGGTGATGTTATAATTAAAGATGGTAGCCCTGAAGAACTTAAAGGTAATGATGAAAACACTAAGATATTTAATGACTTCTTACGTGCTCTTCTTTATGAACAAAAGTATCCTCTATCTGATTCTGACATTCCATTAGGCATTGGTAAAGTGACAAACTTTATGAAGGGAGCAGTTAATAAAGTGGCTGGAAGAGAAGTGTTCACTATAGATGATGATCCTAGTCCTACATCGTTAGTAAAGACTATTGATGCTGCTAATAGAGCATTTCAATTAAAAACTCTTGGATTTGAATTCATATCAGGAGCTGTCAATTTATTTGGTGCTAACATACAGATAGCAACACAGGCTGGTAATTATTTTAAAGCTAGAGAATTTGCTGCTAATGAAGGAAAACTTATAGGGAATAAATTTAAAAATAATGATGAAAGAAAAATGTTCATCCAATTGATTGATAAATTTATGCCTCTTAAAGATGATCCTACATATGATAAGTTAAGAGAGTCAGGGATGAGTGTTTTGACAAGACAGAACTTCTCTGATATGCTTATGGTATTTATGAGACAACCTGAGCAACATGTAGAAAAATCTATATTCTTAACTCTTCTTCAAAACATGATGGTAGAAGATGGTAAAATAGTTAGCATCAGAGAGTTTGTAAAAAATAAATATAAAGGTAGATTTGATAATGCAGCTGCGTATGCAGAAACTAAAACACAAATCGATGCTGAGATAGAAGAACTTAAGAAGACAAGATCTATAGATGCTATTAAAGAACTTAAAGATGGTGAACTTGTTATTCCTGGTCTTGATCTTAATAACACTGTAGAGCTACAACGTCTTACAAACTTAACTAGACGTATATCTAGAAATGCTACAGGTGGTCTTTCTGATTCTGATATGAATAGAATGGGAATGAATATCTGGACTAAGAGCATGATGGTGTTTAAGAACTGGATTCCTAAACTTGTTGATACACGTTTCTCTGAATTAAGAAGAGTGTCTGATGACTTCTCTGTAACAATTGATGAAGATGGTATATCTGAAGGAGATAAATATGATATTGGTAGAGTTAGACTTTGGACTTATGTAATGGGAACTTCTATTAGAGATAAAAGTTCTAATATCTACAACATCTTATCTATGAATGATAAAGGTATTGTTGCATTAGATAAAATGTATGAAGATTTTGCAGAGAAGTATGAAAGAAGAACAGGTAAAACTTTCAACATGACTAAAGAAGACTTCATTGATATGATTAAAAATAATCTACGTAATGAAGCAAAAGAACTTGCTATACTATTATCATTATTTGGAATGATGTTCTCTTTAGGATTTATAGCACCAGACGATGATGATGATAAAGCTACTAAAAATCTTCATAGATATACACAAAGAGTTATTGATAAATTTATAGGTGAGCTTTCGTTCTTCTACAATCCTGTAGAGTTTCAAAGAATATTAAGTGGTGGAATGTTTCCTGCTATTGGGATCTTCTCAGATATTGAAAGATTTACAAGTCATACAGTAATGGAATTTACTGGATACGATATATCAAATCCAGATCTTACTACGGAACAGGTTAGAAAAAAAGCTCAACCAATTAAAAATCTTGCTAAAATGTTTCCTTTTACAAAATCATTAATGACCTACGGAGCAATATTTGATGCTGATTTTGCTAAAGAATTTGATATAACAATTCAAAAAGAAAGTAGAAGATAATCAAACGCTATATTATACCATCTATTTTTTATAACACTTTGACGTTAAGTTTATAAACATTATTTTTACACATTATACAACATACCATGAATCAATTTTGCGAAGCTATTCCATGTCCTGTTATATTAAATGCTACTTGCGTATTCTACGAAGGAGCTAGTTTAGTATGCACAGGAATAAATACTAATGATACTCTCCAAACTGTCATAGTTAAATTAAATGATAAACTATGTAATGTTAGTGGAACTTCTGGAACAAGCGGTACATCTGGAACCTCAGGAACTGCAGGTACTAGTGGTGCACAAGGAGATAGATATAGAACAACTAGTACTGATGAACTTACATTAGGGCAAGGAGGATCATTAAATGTTGCTACATTATTAGCATACACTCCTGGACAATCTATCATTATATCACATAATGCATATAACTATCAAGAATGTATTGTTATTAATTATAGTCCTTTAACAGGAATACTAAACTTTGAGTTTCCTTCACAAGTTTTTGGATCTGGAACATTTAACTATTGGGATATCAATCTCAAAGGTGCTGCTGGAGGTGATGGTTCTTCAGGTAGCTCTGGTACGTCTGGAACAACTGGTAGCAGTGGAACATCTGGTACTAGTGGTTTAGCAGGATCAAATGGTTGTCCTGGTACTAGCGGTACTAGTGGTACATCTGGTATTAATGGAACTTCAGGTACAAGAGGTACATCAGGTAGTAGTGGTACAAGTGGAAACACTGGTTTAAATGGAAGTGGTGGAACATCAGGAACTTCTGGCACTACAGGTACTAGTGGAACGAGTGGAACATCAGGCTCATCAGGAACTACAGGAACTAGCGGAAGTAGTGGTTCTTCTGGAACATCTGGAACAACAGGCACTAGTGGAACCTCAGGAACTAGTGCTACATCAGGTACTAGTGGAAGCAGTGGTAGAAATGGTTCTTCAGGACTAGGATCATTATCTCCAATTGGTTCAACACCAAATGCAAATGCTGCTACATTGATAGGAGGTGCATTAAACTTAGAACCTGCTTCAGCTGATTTTGGAGGTGTTATTACAACAGGACCACAAACATTTGCTGGAGCTAAAACATTTACAGGAACAATAGGGGCAAGTAATTTAAGTGGAACTAATACAGGTGACAATGCAACTAATACAACATCAAATGCTTATGCTGACGCTAGAGTGTCTGATGCTGCTTATGATGCAACTTCTTGGAATGGTGTTACAACTGTTGCTCCAAGTAAAAATGCAATAAGAGATAAGATTCAATCAACAGGATTGCAAGAGATAACTGATATTAATGCAGATACAACAAAACCTATAAGAATACTAGCAAATACACCAGGGAATAGCGTAGAGGTGTGGAATTATAATCTAACACCAGGAACATATACATCAGCTATTTATGGAATTAGTAATAAAATAGGGGTTTTTGGTTATTCTTTTCTCGATAAAGCTGTCTTTGGATATGCAGAATCAGCAACAGGTATAGGTGTTAAAGGATTTGCTGAAGCAGGAGTGGGAGGAGAATTTGAAACAGATGGGGCTGAAAATATTGTTAATTTTAAAACATCAGGAGTATTAAAAGCATTTATTAATTATACTGGAGAACTAACTGCACAAAAATTAAAAAAAGATGGTGGAACATCATCTGAAATACTAGCAGCAGATGGTTCAGTAATAACTCAAGGTGATGGCATAACAATTACAGGAGGAGTGATATCATCTTCTGGAAGTGGTGGTGGTGGAGGTTCAACTGTTAATTATTATTTAAACGGTGGAACAAATCAAGGTGTATTTGGAGGTACAACTTACTATGAGTTTAGCAAGACAGCGGTAATAGACACAAGAGTAGACTTTAGTATAAATACAAATGGATATATAGCTTCATTTATAACCGATGTAGCAGACCCATCATTATTACGTATACCTATTGGAAATTGGATTATAGAGTTTTACTTTTCAGCTGATACTGCTGGTGGTTCACCTTCATTTTATGTAGAATTATATAAAGTAAGTGCAACCAATGTTTTTACACCAATTGCAAATAATTCTACTGTTCCTGAAGGAATAACAAATGGTGACGTTATTGATGCTTATTTTACAACATTATCAGTTCCTGAAACAATATTAGATATAAATGATAGATTAGCTATAAGAGTTTTTGTAAATAATTCAGGAAAAACAATAACACTGCATACACAAGATGACACTCTTTGCGAAGTAATAACAACTTTCACAACTGGACTTACTGCTTTAAATGGATTACAAGCACAGGTTCAGAGTTTTTCACTAGGAACAACAGGAACAGATTTTAATATTCAATCAAGTGGAAGTGTACATGCATTTAATTTACCTTCTGCAAGTGCACTAAACAGGGGAGTTATTACAATAGATCCTCAAACTATTGCAGGAGTAAAAACATTCACTTCAAACATAGTTATTCCAGCAACTGGAACTGCATTAATATTAAGTGTTAGTTCTGGTGGTACAGTTAGCGGTCTTTCAACTTCAACATACCCTGATTTAACAGAATTATCATATCTAAAAGGAGTTACAGATTCTATTCAAACACAATTTAGTGGAAAACAACCAAATATAATATTAACTACAAACTTTACAAGTGGAGCAGCTACTTTAGTAGGTGCAACTTTAAACATACCACAATATAGCGGAGCAACTAATTTAGGATATACTCCTTCACCTACAGATGGAACAGTAACGAGTAGTACAGGAGGTTCTGCTACATTACCATTAGCTGATGCAACAAATGCTGGATTATTAAGACCTGCTAAATTTACAGTATTAGAAAATACAAGTAACACAAATACAGGTGACCAAGATTTAAGTGGTTATGCACTTTTAAATTCTCCAACTTTTATTGGAACTCCATCATTACCAACAGGCACAATAGGAGTTACACAAACTTCTAGTAATAATTCAACAAGATTAGCAACTACTGCTTATGTAGATAATCAAGTTGCAATAGGTATTCCTTTATATAATATAACAATAAGTTCTTTTCCTGGAAATACAATGACTACAGAAACACCTGGATTTGTAGGGGCAGCATCCTATTCTCAAAATGGTAGAAATGTTATGATTAATAATGGAATTACTGCAATAACAGTAACTCTATCAGGAGCTTCTAGTAATTTTATTGCCAGTTACACTAAAATTGGATCAGCTAATATAAGCTTTCTTGCTACAGGGGTAACACTAGTTCAACCTAATGGAAATGTTTTAAGTGGCAATGAAGGTAGTACAGCATTACTAACAAAAAATGGATCTACTGTATATTTACTAATTAACAACATATTTTAATGAATCCTGCTGTAAATTATTTATCTGGTTTTGAACAATATGTTCCTTATGTACCTACTGAATTACCTTTAGCAAATGGTCAAACATGGGATCAAAAAAATCTAAATACTACAGTATATAGGGATGGAACTCCAATACCTACTATAAGAACTACTTGGCAGAGTATAACTATTGGGGCATGGAGATTTCCTAATGATGATTCTACTAATGGAATTAATTATGGAAGACTATATAATTTTTATGCAATTAATGGAATATATGATAATGCTTCTAATTTTGATCCCAATTTAAGAAAAACTTTAGCACCTGCAGGATGGAGACTAGCAACTCAAGCTGATTGGGATGCTTTGTCAACATTTCTAGGTGGCAATTCATTGTCTGGAGGAAAGTTAAAAGAAACTGGAACTACTTATTGGAATAGTCCTAATACTGGTGCTACTAATGAAGTAAACTTTAATGGTAGAGGAGCAGGAGCTAAAAATGGTGCTGATTCAACTACTTTTGATAATTTTAAATTAACAGGAGAATTTTGGGTTTCTTATTTACCAAGTGTATTTCCTGCTAAAGCAATATTATCCTATACTACTAATGATTTAACATTTACATCTGTAACTAATGTAGGTTATAATAGAGGTATGTCTCTTAGACTGATTAAAGAAGATGTTATTATACCAGGATTTATAACAACATATTCTTATTTTGATGCTAATTCAATAGATGCAGGAGGTAGTATACCTGTTGGTTATGCAGGTAATATAATAGAAAGAGGTGTTGTATGGGACACTGTTACCCTGCCAAATATAGTAAGAAATGCTGCCAATAAGATTACAAGTGGAACAGGTACTGGAACTTATTCTGCTACTATATCAGGGTTAACTCCAAATACTTTATATTATTTTAGAGCTTATGCGATAGTAGAAGGGGTAGGTACTTCTTATGCAGTAGAGCAAGCAATTACAACACAAAACAGTTTACCACTAATTCAAACAACTTCTCCAATAACTTCAATACAAGTTGATAGTGCAGTTGGTGGTGGAAACATTACATATATTGATCCTGAATACCCTGTTACTGTAAGTGGACTAGTTTGGAGTACTTCAATTAATCCAACAATAGCTTTACCTACAAAAACTACTGATGGGCTTACAGGTAGTACTATAGGTAGTTTTACAAGTACTATAACTGGCTTAGCACCTACTACTCATTACTATGTTAGAGCTTATGCTAGTAATACACAAGGAACATCTTATGGAGCAAATGTTGAATTTGACACTATTGCTGGAGACTCATTAAAATATGCTTATTCTATAAGGAGGGTAGTCCCAGGATATACAGGTCCTGGAATACAGGTTAGGAAAGGAACATCCACTACTCTATTACAAGATTTCTCCTTTGATGCAATTACAGGAGAGTTAAATCAAGCAGCCATATTAAGTTTTGTTGGTCCAACAGATATTGGTTATGTTAGTAAATGGTATGACCAAAGTGGAAATGGAAATACTTTAGGGGTTACTAACGTTGTTCCAGGTAGAGAACCAAGGATAGTTGAAAGTAATGCAGTAATTACTAAGAATGGAAGACTTGCTCTTAGATTTCTTGGAGGGCTTAATTATCTAAGGTCTGCTACTTTTACTAATATAAGTGAAAATAACTTATCAGGGTTTATGGTTTTTGCATCTAATACAACTGGTGTAGCTCAAAATATTACTTCTATTGGAGGTACTTTTATAGCAAGACCAATTAGTGATGGAAATGAGTATGTAAGATATGCAGGAGCTAATAGAATATTATTAGGAGTTACTGATTTTAATAATAAAATATATAGTACTTTAACCACTCCAACTGGAGTTAGAGCCTGGAAAAATAACATTTCTTTAGGGGCAGAGACAGCTATAACATCAACTAATACAGCAACAACAATTAATTTAGGATACCAATCAATAGGAGGAGTATTTGCTAGTTTTAATGGAACTATGCAAGAAGTATTATTTTACATTGGAGATGTTGGAAGTAGAAGTACAATAACAACAAATGCAATGACTTATTATTCAATAACATAAAAATATAAATATCATGATAACAATTAGTACAAACAAAGAAATTGAAATTCGAAATACTACCTATGAAATAATAGATAGTAAAATAATTAGTCTGTCAGTTCAAAGGATAGAACAAGACTTAAATGGTGTAATAGCAATTGGATTTTATTATTATATCAATAATGATGGTATGGTTGTTAAGTTAAAAGACAACAAAACATATATGTCTTGGGATGACATACAAGAAGTAGAGTTTAATGTATTACAACCTATGACAGATGTTAATTATAAAGAAGCCAACTTTCAAAGACTTATGGAGTTTACAATACTTAGGTTAACTCAAGAGTCTGGGCAAAACTTTGGAATTAATCTTGAAGATTGGGATTTGTCATGATACTTTTTATCTTGGCTTATATTCTATACTTACCTTTAAGTATAATAAACTGGTTCTTTGTTAAAGAAAAATCTGGATACTTTAAGAGCTCTGCTGTTAACTTAGACAAGTTTGGAAACAGGGAGTTTAGAACGTTATTAAATAAAGTTCTTATAACAGACAAAGGATATAGGTTTGGAAACATAAACGAAACTATATCTAGTGTTCTAGGAAAGAATCAATTAACAGGCACACTTACAAATAGTGGAAAGATGTTAGTTTGGATACTAGATAAGATAGAAAATAATCATGCATTAAAATCAATAGATGAAAAATTATGACAAATCAAGACAAAAACTGGATCTTATTCTGGGTAATTATAGTTGTAGCAATAGCTATAATAGTACACTTCAGTAATCAAGTATAAACCCTCTATACGAGGGTTTTTATTATTTCTATCACCATATCTGGTGTCACACTCTTCTGACATTCAAACTGTCTCTCTGTACCTTTATGAACAGGGCACCAATCCCAATCTCCTTTATCAAACTTATATTCTGGTTTATTCCAACATCCATGACATACATTTGTGTTAACTGGTCTATGGCATGAGAACTCATGATTTTTATCAGTAAAATTACTGATCATTATCACTGGTACATCTAATGCCCATGCTAACCAACTTAGTCCACTAGATAGTCCTATAAAGAATTCACTTTGTGCTATCCATTCTATCGTACTCTCTATTGATTTATCAAGTAATGCATCACAGTTGTCAAATGGATTATTCTCTAGTGATACATTCTTCACTCTATATCCTTGATCATGTAGATAGTTAATCACTTCTTGCCAAGCTTCTCTGGTCCAGAACTTACATCCAGCAGTACTATTTGTAGCTATTGTAACTAGTTTATAGTTTGCTTTAAGTCCTGAATTATACACTACAGGTCTGATTTCTTTATACTCAAGACCAAGAATATTTGTAGCTGTTTGCTGGAGAGGAATTGTATTAGGGAGAACAGGTTCTTTATTATCATTATAGAACCAACCTAACTTATACATTGCATACAGATTATTAACTGTTGTTCCTGGTTCCACAAACTCAAGCTCTGTATAAACGTCAAGTATATTGTTCCAAAAACTTGACACAATCACATGGCAATTATGTTTCTTCTTGAACTCAAGAGCATATGGTATCCAAGCTAATGTATCTCCTAATGAAAAACTATCAAAAGCTATGTACACTCTCTTGTCTGTCAAATCTATTATCTTATTGTACACTTCCACACCATCTTTGTAAACAATAGTTTGCCATACAGTGAAGTATTCTCTGTTAAGTTTTATCCAATGGTTGCACTTTATTGTATCATAATGAACTAACTTTTGTGTTTCTACATCATGAAACTCTACATCGAATGTGCTATCACTGGTTCCTGTTATTTCAAGGAATGGTTGTCCAACAAAATTTTGTATGATATTATAATCATTTATAGGCTTTTTGTTTGGAATAACGGACATTGCTTTCTCATATAATGATATGTGATCCTTAGCAAAATCATCAGTTGTATTATTTATTGGTGTGTCATATGTCCAACCATAGTTTAATAACATCTCTAATTGAGTCTTTGGGTCTTCATTAATATTTGTTATATACCTAACAAACATATCCTTGTATTGAGGAAGGTTTCTAGCAAGGATAGGTAAGCCATAACTTATAGCTTCTCTAAGTACAAGAGGATTACATTCCCATGTGCTGTTAAACATAAATGCATCTGCGGCTTTCATAAATCTATCTATGTCATCTCTTTCTCCCCATACAGTAACATTAT
>Ga0181346_1000135_pt1 | contig 29685 bp, 38 predicted proteins | sample Su13VDMM15DN_FD_130100 | JGI IMG/M metagenome (GOLD analysis project Ga0181346, IMG submission 130100) | Freshwater viral communities from Lake Michigan, USA - Su13.VD.MM15.D.N | ecosystem: Environmental > Aquatic > Freshwater > Lake | place: USA: Michigan | collected 2013-07-15 | reverse complement strand
TTGCAGCTGGGAAATACAAGCAGGAGTCCGTGTCGCCAATCACGGCAATCGACGGGGCTGTAATTCGGCCATCGTTTACGGGCATGCCTTGGGCAAACGGGATAACCGCAGCAGCAGGCGTTTGGCCATCGGATGCCAGCGATTGCGTCAGCGCCGTGGCAAGGTCCGCAAGCGTTGCGTTCCAATCGTCCGACAGGATAGCGGTTTCAGGAACCGCAGGGTTCCATGTGTTTGATGGGGGCGAATAGCTCCCCGACCCGTTTCTAGCCAATCGGGCCTCCTTTGGTGTATGCTGCGGTTATGGACTTATATGGCGCCGTCATTGTGCTGCTCGCCGGTTTGCTGGTCTGGCATTCTGAGCGTCGGGTTGAACGAATCCAGCGCCGACTTGACCTCCTCCAACACCAGCAGCAGGACGAAGCGCCTTTGCCAACCCGTCCGCGCTTAGTCTGGCGGAACCCGCAACAGCAGTAAGTTGGGCCTGTAGTTCCTCAGGCGACAACAGCAGCAAACGCGCGATTTCGTCTCGCACCGCTTGCGGCTTTGATACCGTCATGCCCCGCACAAAGCCGGTTGCAGGAGCCACCGCAGCCTTGCCTAACGTCAAGGTAAGCGCACCCAAGATATCGCCACGCCCTTGAGCCATGTTGCGAGCAAGGTCAGCGGCAAAACCCGTGCTGCCGTCTTGTTCAGCCATTGCCGCCAAAGCTTCTGCCGTGACAGAGTTAGTTCCCGGCGCCATGCGGCCACCGGAACGCGCCAACTCAATCTCAGCACCAACACGCTGCATAAAGCTATCAGCGCCCTCTGCACCGATCAGGCTTGCCAGCTTCTCGCGCGTTACCGGCACGTTGAGTTGGTTTAGCTGGCGAGTAGAAAGCCGCCCCGCTTGTGCGTCACGAAACAGCCGATCAGCAAAGCCCGCCACAAGCGCATTGCGCTCTGCCTGACCCATGCGAGCCGTAGCTGCCGTAAACGCCCGCTGTGGCGTTCCCACCTGAAACAGTCGATCCGATTGCCTGAACGCTTCTTCAACGCGAAGATAATCCCCGCTTTCCGCCAGCGTTCGCGCATAAATACCTTCTTCACCGCCCGTTGCACGAATCAATTCATCGCGGAAAAGTCTCACGTTCTCAACAATAGGCCGCGTTTCGTCGTCGATTACCAAGCGGCGAGTTGTCTTGTCTCGCTTGCCTTCAAGCACCTGGTTAAGGCCACGACGAACGTAATCCATCGTCCTAATTGACGGAATTTCACCCGGAACAAGCTCAATCTGGGGCGCGTCTTTTCCCTCGCCATACAACTGCGCCATAATCCGCGCGTCAGCGTCATCAGCATCTCTAATCCGGCGCAAGATTTCGTCGTTAGACGCGCGATTAATGTCTATGCCTTCGCGTTGCAGCCGTTCATCAAGCGCCGCACGACGATCCCGCCGCATAACCGCTGCCGCAGAGCGATCCGTGTCGCCAACGGCCCGCGCAAATCGCGGGTTTCCGCGCAATTCAGCGTCAATTGCGTCAATCATATCTTGCGACGAAAGCCGCTGATAATTGCCTGAACCTTCAGCCGTAGCGTCTACAACGTCGTCAAAATAGCCTGCAGCCCTAGCCCGATCAGCCATTTGCTCTAGCGACAAACCATTTTCACGAACAGCTCGCGAACGCCAAGACCCTTGACGGTTCCAAGTGTCAGCGCCAATCGTTGACAATTCCCCGCCATCGTCACGAACGCCGCCGTTTTTAGAAATAAATTGTAGCAGGCTATCACCCTGCCCTGCACCGCGAACGCCACGACCCGCCCGAAGCGCGTCAAGATCAGCAAGCGTGTCCGCGTCCCGCGCAATAGCAGATGCGCCAGTGCGCAACCCCCCGTCTCCCGCCTCCATCGCAAACAAGCCAAGCGTTTCTGGATTAACGCCCTCATCTCTCGCAATACGATACGCCCGCCTCAACGCCGCGCGGCCAGACGGACGGCGCAGAATATCGTTCATTACAGGCGTCGGGGTGACCTGCAAATTCTCAACTTCAGCCCACATCGGCGCAACACGCGATCGACCGCTAGACACAATGTTATCGACCGCATCAGCAGCCCCCGCCGGGTCCATACCCGTGAGATCAGCAAAGTCCTGCACAACCCGATTAGGCTGTTCAATCGCTCTGGCACCAATTTGCGCTTGCGTTAGGTTTCCAGCACGGCCCGAACGACGGGCGAGCGCCGCCATGTTAGCAATACCCGACGGGCCAATAACTTCCGCCGACGTAATAGGTTTACCCATTGCCGCAACGGGGCTTCCGGCCAAATCTGCGCCGGACGATTGAAGCAAACGCGCGACGTATTGTTGCGCGTTAATCGTGTCTTGCGGTGTGATGTCGGCTTCCGGCGCAACGCGACCAACACCGCGCGACAGAACGGAACCAGCTTCTGAGAAACCTCCACCGATTCTGCGAAAACCTTCACCAACAAATGGCGCAACGCCCTGAACAGCAGCACCAGTGCCAGCACCTAATGCCGCCCCCAGTGCTGCGCCTTGCGCTCTATCCGCAAAACCGCCCTCCGCAGCCGTGCCTCCATAAACTGCACCGCCTAAACCGCCAACTTGCATTGCGCGAGCAATTTGTGAGCCGCGTCCAAGGCCCTGAGACACATAATTTGCGCCACCAATGCCCGGCAAAAGCATTGTTCCGCCAAAGCCCAAAATGCCGCCAACGTTTCGAGCGCCGCGCTGTTGCTCGTTCAGCGCTTCGACCATATTTCGGTATTCGTCGCGCGATTCCGAAAACGAACGACGGTTAATCAGCGCATCAAGGCCGGTTACGGCTTCATCCAGCCCCGGCACTTGTTCCGCAGCGCCAGACGCCACGGCGCCAACTACATCAGCCAACTGGCCTTCGCGTGTGCGAAAACCGTCATATTGTTGGATGACGTCGCCCGGCAAATCTTCACGCGATGGCGCGTTCATGTCAGCCGCAAGCGTGGCTATTTGTCGAAAAGTTTCCCCTTCGCGTTGCGGCAACATAATGCGAGTGCCGCGCGTCAATCCGCGCCGCTGCTCATCAGTAAGCGTGTTCCAATCCACCACGCCTTCCGGCAATTCAAAGCCGCTCGACGGATTTGCAGGCGGCAATGCCGGTTGAGCCGGTGCCATGCCAGGATCGTAGTTCGGATCAGCCGCCATGCGCTCTTGCTGAAGGCGGATAGCTTCTTCGCGCGAGCCGTATTGCGCCGTCAGGGCGTTAAGCTCTTCCTCATCGGTGATGCCAAGCGCGTTGAGCGGCGCAGACGACGGCATCGGAACGGCTTGCGGACGTGGTTGCGATGGTCGAGGAGCAGGCGTGGCGCGTTGTTGTGGGGTTGGAGCTTGATACCGTTCCCACGGCGCACCAGGCGCAGCCTGTAAAGAGGCTGGCGCTTGGTCTTGAGCGGGAGCCGGTTGAGGACTTGCGTATTTGAGCCACGGTTGCTGCTGCATTATCGCACCGGCTGCCAATTTTGTGGCTTATCTGGTCCGCCACCCATATAACGCATCCCGCTGTCAACAGTGCCGATTGCGGGCCAATCACCCAAGATGCCGCCCGATTCGCGCCGCGCAATGTCTCGCGCAAACACCTCCGCCGTTGCGGTATTCGCCGTGATAAAATCTTGCAGCGATGCCGAAACGGTCCGTTCATCGTTTGGCGACGTAATAATGCGCTCAAGGGCGCGAATGGCGTCACCATCCGTTTGAACGCCCGTATTTGCGGCAAGAATAGCGTCACGGGCTTCTTTTGCCCACCGAATCAACGCGTCGTAGTTAAGCGAATTTTGGTCCGACATACCGGCAAGGTTGCGGCCACTTGCAATTAGGTTTCCGATTGCACCCAAATTTAGCGCCCCAGTGCGAATTTGTTCGGCAATTTGCGTGGCCCGCTGACGCGACGTTCTGCTTTGCGTCAAAGTATTTTCTGCGCGAGAAATCGCAGTTTGGTCCGCATCAGACAGCGGGCGGGGGGCTTCACTTGCAATAGTGTTTTGCACTTGCCCGGTTGGGCCGGTAATAACCGCCGTCCCGCCAGCAGCCAACGGCGTAATCTCCGGCGCGATATAACCCTCCGCAATTGTTTGACCAGACGGCAGATTGACCACTCGAGAGTTGGCTGGAACGGTCGGGTTTTGAACTCGATAAAGGTCAGTGCTTTCAGCGGCAGTCATGCCGCGAGGCGCGGTATATTGCACGCCCGCTCGCGTGTTAAGCGGGTCGATTACGCCGTAACGATCATCAAACCGCTCGATTACGGGCGCGGCGATACGCGTATCACCAGAGCCTGGACCATAGGCGGTTATGCTTCCTTCCGCCGTAGTGATCGGGCGATAGCGCATTCCAAAACTTTCCGCGAGAGACGCGGGGTCGTTAACAGCGGCCCATGCAGCAACCGGGTCGTTGCGGATTGCTTCTGGCAATTGCGACATCATAGCTTGCTGCTGTTGCCAGTTGCCGTAAACGGCCTGAGCGCCCGCCAAATCAGTTTGTGCCAGTTGCCGAACGTATGCGGCAAGCTGCGGCGGCATTTGCGGTTGGGCAAGGGCTTGCGGTGCCATCGGGGGCGGTGCCGGTGCTACTGCCGGAGCCGGAACCATTTGCGGCATAGGCGGAACATCGGCCATCGGCATAGGTGCGGCAGGCATACCAGCCGGAGCGGCATCAGAAAGCGCCGAACCCATGATTGGCGCGACGGGCGCAATGTCGGCTTGCTGCGCTTCTTGCGTGTTGTTGACCACAGGCGCCACAAGCGCCGCAGCCAAAGCGGGACCGCTTGGTGCTGCTTCTGGCGCCACCGGAAGTCCAGCCAAAAACGCTTCGCGCGTTGCCTCGCGTTCGTCCCGCACCGCCCGCTCTGCACGGTTAGCGCCAAACTGCGTGATGCCTTGACCAAGAAGCCTAGCCGCCAGTTCGCCGTAGCCGCCCTTGATCTCAACGGGCTGACGCTGTTCCTCAAGCAGTTTAGCCAGCATTGCGCTACGGCGCATCGTTGGCGTTTCGATTATCTGCGGGGCAGGCATGGGAGCGCGGGCCATTTAGAGCTTCCCGTAATCGACCATGAGGAAGCCCGTCCAGTGACGGACCACCGCATCAATGCCAGCCTTGACAACGTCCTGCGCCATGACGCCAATGTGACGCTTGCGGCCCCAGACATAGCGGTATTCGTAAACCGGCAAGCCGTTAGCCATCGTGCCAACGCGCTTAATGTCGCGCTTAAGGCGACGGTCAGACGCGCCAATGGCGGCGCCACCGAGAGAAAATAGACCGCTCATCAGGGCGTTCTGTTGACCCACGCGGGCCTGATAGTTTTGATTGAGTTGGTTCTGGCTCATTTGGTTAGCCGCCAGAACGTCTGTTTGACCAATGCCGGTTGGGCTGTATTGGATGCCCTGCGGCATACCGACTTGGCCCGTGCCTAGCAGAGCTTGAAGCTGCTGAAGGGGCTGGTTCTGGACGTAAGCCCGCTCTTGGAGGCCCTGCGTCCGCGCCTGATTACCGAATGTCCCACCCGCAATGGCTTGTTGAATAGCGCGAGATTGCTCTGCGCCACCGGCTTGGATGGCTTGGTTTGCAGCCTCTCCGTATGCGTCAGCTCTATCTCTAGCAAAATCAGCTCGAAGGTTTCGCGTTGCCTCGCTATTCGCTCCAAGGCCCTGCGCGGCAAGACGTGCATCTTGCGACCTCTCAAGCCGCTGAAATTGCGGGTCGAGCCTACGGGTTTGGCTGGCATAAACCGAATCCTCAAACCGTTGGCGGTCAAAGTCAGGCGCGTTGTAGCCTTGCAGTTCTGGCAGGCCTTCGGTGTTCAAGCCTTGCCCAAGCGCCGTGTTCACGCGGCCAATTTGCTGGCCTGCCGTGTCGAGGGCGCTACCGTAAACGCCAGTTGAGCGTTCGTAGTTCTGCTGTTCAAGCGGGCTAAGTGCCGTCTCTTGACGATAGCCACCAGGTGCAGACGGGTCAGCAATATAACGCACGGTCCCTTGAGGGCCGGACGTATTCACCATATTCAGCCGCTGCTGCTCACGCGCAGTCGCGGTGTTTGCCGTGCTTTGAGCGTTTGCCAGAGCTACGGGATCGGGTGCGGCGGGGGGGCGAGGCTTAGAGATGGGGAACGCTCCCGCGACACGTTGAATCTGTGTTGTGACCACTCAGAGGCCAGCAAGCCGGATATGATTGTGTCATCGTCACCATAGCCGAACCTCACAGTCCCTTCGTGCTTAAAGCCGAATTTCTGTAGGAACTGGCGAGCCTTACGCAGTTTCTTCGGCGTGAGACTGGTGATCCGATTGCACCCAAGCTGGTCGAATGCGTAGCTGAGTATGCCCGTGACGAGGTTAGGCGTCAACCAGTTGGACCGACTAGCGGCAAAGCTAACCTCAATGTTGCGATATTGGGGCTGATATTGGTTAAAAACGACACCGCCGATGAGATTGTCGTGCTTATCGACCACCCCGATGGCTTCGCATGGTCCCCAGTCCAGTCCATGCCCAATTTGGTCCGCCACCCATTGAGCGACTAGGGGCGAGAACGGGCCGGAAACTAGCCTCAAAGCTGCCCGCCCGTCTGGTTTTCGTATTTAAGGTTAAACGCGATGATTTCGACAGCAGCGCTTGTGTTTCTAGCTGCCTGGTAAACCACAACGTCGTCTCCATTGCTAGAAACCACATCGGTGTCGCTGTTTGTAACACCCAAATCACCGTATCGAACCGGGATAGGCTCCACCCTCATCCGCACAGCGCCGCAATAGCCAATCCCCGTTACACTGGTCCAACTGTCGCGCGTTTGGACTGACGGTGACCACAGCGCCTCATTCCATAACCCTGTGTCCCATTGAGCGCCTGTAACAGAAATGGTCGTCGGAACCGCTGTTGGGATGCTTTCCTTGAAGTCCGTTACCACCTCGACCGCTGGCGCAAGTGTGCTGGCAATACGCAGAATCGGCTGAAGCATCTCAAATTTCTTCAGGCTGCCGCGCGAACCAAAATAGTTGAAGGCCGTCTTGATATCGCCAACAATGCCGGTCGTATTGTCAGCGTATCCCGTGTCCCACAGACAGACAGAATCTGCCGAGCCAAAATACATCTGGTCATTGGCTACCGCCCAGCAGAATGCATCAATGCCCGTAAACCGGCACCACGCGCCCGTTTGGACGTTCTGCACATACTGTTCCGACCGCGTTAGATTGGCTGTCGGGACGTTAAAGATTGCCAGCGTCCCCTTGGGATACAGTGTCCCTTCCCATCCAAAATTGCCGCGATAACGGGTCGTTGCTTGCTGAAAAGCGTTCTGGATTTTCTGCGTCAGCGCCACAAGGTTCTCTTGTGCGCGGTCCAGTTTCAGCGCCTGAGAAAGCGGAACAACACCGTTGGTCGTAAGCACCACCAGGTCCGAACCGTATTTGATAAGCGACCGGCGCGACAAGGGCAGGCCGATGTCATAGACGCCAACCAATGCCCAGTTGTTTGCATCCGAAGGGTCGAGGCCCTGATACACGGCCACCTGACCCTGCGTGGTCACCCACACCGCCAGATCATCAGCGCCAGAACCACCGTCTAGCGTCCAAGTCGCTTGGCAAAGGATTGAGCCGCCTTTGTCAAAAATCGGGCCAAGGTCGAGAAGGTTCGCCGTCCCTTGAATGGCAAACGGCTCAAGGAACCAGCACCGCAGGCTATTTTCTTGCACAAAAAACAAGCGGCCCTTGTGGTCCATCACGTCAACCAACGTGCGCGGGTCAAGGGTAATCACCCCAGCCGTGCCGGTGATAGCCGTCGAGGCAAACACGGACCCATCGTAGTAGATCGGGTCAACGGAGCCGTTCGCAGCAATCATGAACGTGCCAGCGTCGTTGGCAAAGTTAATCCACTGCCAACGCGCATTGCCAGTGCTGGAAAACACCTCAACCGGCGCGTCGTTCTGGTTGCTTACGTCATAGATTGAGCCGCCAGCCGCAGCGAAAATCTCATCTGGCACAACCGCCGTGCCACCACGCCAAACCATCAGCGATTCAGTCGGGAGTGGCAGACCCTCTTGCCACGGCACATAACCCTTACGCAGTTCGACATAACCAGCGCGGGGAATAAAGTTGTCCAGAATGACCGCGTTTTCGGGCGGCATATCAGCCAACGGGGATTGAGCATCCCATCCACCAACAGGGGCAGGCACAGCGCGTCCGATAGACACTCGCTGTTGAGTTACCGATCGTAAAGGCTGGCGACCGTATCGCTGCGCCGCTTGTCTCATATCGCCACCCATGCCCCGGAACGGTTCTGATAGCCTTGTGCGCCGATATAGAACAACCGACCGCCTGGGCTATCCGCAGCGGCTGGCAAGGCTGAACCATAGCCCGGCGCATACACCGACAGCAGCGCGTTAATCTTCTTGCGCTGCGTCTCTTGGTTTTTGGTGTCAGAAATGGTGACGAACAGAATCATCCAGGGAACCCGCCCTCTTGGATGTTCGTTGACCAGCCGTAATAGTTACCGCCCGTGCTGTCGATTACGCCGTTGCCGCCGTCTCTTGCCATCCGTTGGTTTCGTTCACTTTGGTAAGTTCTAAAATCTTCACTATAGTCCAGTCCCTTGGACTTCAGGAAGCGCCAGCGGAGGCCAAGCGGAAACAGCTTGTCATCCAGATACGTCAGGTCGGTGTCAGCGAGGAATGACGATTGCGCCGATCCAGCAGCCGATTTGGCCCAGTTTGTCGTAATGTATTCATACGCAATGGCCTGCCCTGCGGCGGGCGTGGGGGTGACCAAAAACTTGTTATCCCGTTCAATGAACGCCAAAAACACGCGATTGAGTTGGGGCTGCGCTTGGATAGCCTGCCACTCTTGCGGGGTGATAGGCCCGTAAATGTAACGCATTGTCGTCCTGTTGAAGAACGAGTTTGCGATAAAGTGGTCCAAGTCAGACGGAACTGCGCTCGCCTGCACCGCGCTCGCCACCGTATTAAACAGATGCTGCTTTCGCATCACCTGCCAATCATAGGCGCCTGACAGTTCGTCGCCTTCTTCATTGGCTAGTGCGTAAAGCTGCTGAACCTGCGCGTCAGTCGAGTTGACGACTTCCGTAGGCACGGGAATGGACAAAAGGCGGCAGGCCCTTTGGACAATCGCAAGTAAATCCATAGCCATTGGTTAAGCCTTTGCAGGACGCCCGCGCTTCTTAAAGGCGGGGATGGTTTCATGTTCCGCCACAACGTCCGTTTGGTCGTCGCTGACAGGCCGGGCTACACCGCCGGGACCATCCACCCCGTCGTGATCAAACGCTTCAATCGGCGCGTTATTGAACGCCGTCTTGAGATACATATCATATTCCGCGCCATGTGCCGCCTTGTCAGCGTCTGTAGCTACACGCGGGCCAATAACCGACGACGAATCGGCTTGAAAGCGGAACATCAGGAACTTGCCCTCCTTATAGAAGGTAGCGCCTGGCTTATACATTACGTCGCGTTCAAGGTTGCTCATGCCACTTCCTTCTCAATTTTGGCTTCCAAAGCCAGTGCCAGTTTTTCCTCAAGTTCACGAATGCGCTGCGTCAGTTCCGCAAGCGGCTTCTCAGCCTCGGTCTGCTCAATAAACCGCTGCGCCTTGGCACGAAGGGCTTGACCACCCATCGGGACGCATTTGGCAAGTTGGGCATCAGACAGGCCCGCCAGAGCCTCAACGGTGCGGATATGAACGCTGTTCAGCTCAATCACCTGACTGCGGCCCACGCCCGCCCATTCCTCTAGCGGTGTCCCGCTTTCAGGGGCTTCCATGTTAGCCTTAAACGCAGCGTATTTGGTCGGCCAACGTTCGCGGTGTTCTTCCTTCACGGCAACGTCAACGATATTCTTGTTATCGCCCGGCACGATGAGTTCCACATACTCAACGTCAGCCCAGACCTCGCGGCCCTCTTTCTCTGACAGAAAGTTATTACGGACCGGCTTGATATGGAAACGCGGAATGATCCGGTCCCGTCCGTCTGGCGCTACATAATCCATCTATGTCCTCCGATACACAGTGTCATTTCCAATCCGCATCACGCTTGAATAGCCGGGCAGATCGGCTTTCGGGCCTAGTCCCTTTTCTTCGAGGACTATGATAGGCGAAAACTTCTCAATTGTCGCTAGTGCGCCTTTAATGGCGTCAGCCTCGGCACCTTCGATGTCCAGCCAGATCAAATCGCACTGGTCGAGGCCAAGGCTATCAATGGTTTGCACGGGGACAGCCGATCCCGGCAGCGTCTTGTGTGAGCCGCAGTTGTCCGTGTCGATGCGCTGAACTGCACACCAGCCAGGTTCCGACCCTAGCGCCCCAAAATACACAAGGGCTTCGTCATATGTGACGTTCTTATGCAGGCATTCAAAATTGTCCTCATCCGGCTCAAACGTGATGACCTGACCGAACACCTTCGACAGCGCCAGCGGATACACCCCGACATTGCCGCCAGCTTGGACACATACTCGCTTTTCCGCCACCAACGGCAAAACAAGGGGCATAGCGGCGGCGCACTCAGCAATGACAACGGCACGGCATTTAACGTCAAAATCGGGCCACCAAAGACCGTCAATCTGTTTCACTTTGCAAAGCCTTTTTCGTCATACAGGTGCCGTTGAGCGTCAACCGGAAAATAAAAGTCCGGCTCTTCCAGCAGCAGCAACGCCCGGTCAGCGTCCGTCAGTCGCTCAGGATACCATTTGAGCGTAGCCCACGCCTTGCGCCGCTCGTTGTCGTTTCGCTCATGGTATTGGTTCACGCCAGCAATCTCGCCATGTCTGGGATCAAGCCCCTTCCGTGTGCAATGACCTTAACGCCACGGTCGCGCAGATACAAAAACTGCTGCTGAAACTCCATTGCCTGACGAATCATCCAACGGGCGCAAGTGTATGTTTTGTCACCCAACACAACGTCCATTGTCGCTTCACCGTCATTCAGGCTTTGCGAATAGGCATGGTGTGAACCCTCGGCATAGGAACTGTCGAAACCATAAAGGTGTATTTTCTTATACCCCGACAGCCACGCCAGATTGATAGCGCGTAGGCCGACAGTGCCGCCACCCGGCACTAGAACGCAGGGTTTCTGGTCTGGCCCCTCATCAAACCACGGCTTGATAATGTCCATAAGTTCGTCACCCGAACCCATCGCATTGTGCCACAGCACAACATCGTGCCCCGAAAGCGCATCAAACACGCACGGATGAACCTGCGAGGCAAGAAAGTAGCGCACGGACATTGGCGCATCCTCGACCATATGCAGATTTTCTTCCCGCGCATCCAACATGACGTGACCGTCTGGGGTTAGGCCATGCTTGATCAGATACCGCATTGCATTGTTGACGCTGATAATCTTGGCGCCGCGTCTGCGATGGTCCTTGATTGATTGCATACCGTCCGCAAGCGAGGGACCGCCACCGACAATGACGCAAGCTTTGTCCTGATCCCCAAAGCCAGAGAACCACGCCAAGTCCCGCTGCACGTTTGTCCGCACGTTGGCATAGGCGAAGTCGTGCGTTACGTTCATGCCCCTTAGCTCTGGCATGGCCGTGTAGCCACCGACGCGCCAGACACCTGGCACCCACCCCTCGGTCACTTCATGCGGCTTGGGCTGGCCGTGAAAGATAACGGCCTTAGCTGTCTCAGGGGGCCATGATACCGCATTCCGGTATGACACGAACATATCAGCGGGGAACGTGTCCCATGTGCTGATTTGCGTGATCCATTCTTGGTCCCCGCCGTTCACTTGGCCTTCAGGCAACAAGCCTTGCAGGGTATCAGACGGCAGGTCGATAAACTCAGGCTCAAACCACGTCCAGATGTCGGAATGGTCGCCATACTGCCAGCGCATGACGCTGCTGTTATAGGTCGGCCAATGCCAGTCCTGAATGATGCCGTTCGGCAGTTCCTCAAGCCTTCCGGTCACGCATACGTCAAGGTCCATATACAGAACCTCGTCGCCTAACTCCCACGGCATATCTTCTTCGCAGAACAAATAGACCTTTTGCCACCAGCCCGGCAAATCGGGATTGTGCGCGATAGCCGTAATGCCCTCTGGCAGTTCGTCCGGCCTGTCAGTCAGGCACCAATGGCGCTGCTCTTCATCCAGATGCCGGGCAATGCCATCATGCAGTTTGGTGACATATTCTATCGGGTATTTGGTTCCGACGCGGACGCTGACAACGTTAATCATACGGGTTTCACCTTCCCTAGTCCGTAATGCTTTCGGAACTGGGCGACCACCGCATCCAGAAACGCAGCCGCATCATCGGGATTGTCTGCCAACGCTTGCTCGCCAGCCTTTACCGCTGCGTCTGCAATATGGTCAGGAACAGGGTGCCGAACGCGGGCGAGCCGCACACATTCTTCAACGTTAATCATGCTACCTCCATAGCAAAATGGCCCCGAGGACGAACCCCGAGGCCATTAGGCTACCACCTAACCCCAGTGGAGGCTAGGGCAGGCGAGAGGCTTAGATAGCGGTGCGCTTGGCCCAGAAATATTGGCCAGCGGCGACACCGCCCGTGGTGTTGACCGTGAAGCCAGCCGAACCGGAATCCGACGACGCAGAGCCGTTGGTGCCGATCAGGATGGTTGCAGTCGAAGACAGGGCCTCCGAAGCACGGGCGTAGAGGTGAAGGCGAGCGTCGTTAGCACGAACAGTCGTGTTGACGGCGAAAGCCGGGGTCGAGGACTTGTCGTCCAGATCAATCCCCACAGTCGGAATGGTCGCGAAGACCGTAGCAGCAGTCGATGCCATGTTAGTGGCTCCTTTCTAGGGGGATCAGGTTTGGAACAGGACGCCTTGGAGGAAGGCGTTGGACAGGGTCAGGTTGCCAGCCCAAACGATAGGCTTGACCATAGCGTCCTGGTTGATCGAACGGACTTCTTCCAGCGGGACCATGTTGCGGTCCTTGTGAGGGCGCCAATGCAGGTAGCCGGTGTTGAGCATATACATATGGTTGGCCGGGCAAGCCCCGCCAAAACCACCGTCGAACACCACGTCAGTGCCTTTGAACTTCAGCGAGACGTAACCGGCGTCGGCTTCGTTCGGGCTGGTAACGCGCTGGATGCTTTGCAGCGAGGACTCATAGAATGCGAAGTAGTTGTCATCGCACAGGATGAGGTCCGGCTTGTCGGTGCCACGCGAGCAACGACGATACAGCGTGTTCATGAAGCGGGTGATGTTGGCAGCCGAGGCAGCCGAACCACCGTCCGAGGTCGCTTGGAACTTTTGGTTACGCCAGAAATTCCAGTTCACGCGGTTGATGCCACCGACAGTGCCAGTGGTGGGGTCGTCAGCGACGAGAAGCTGAAGGCCACCGATTTGCTTGCCGCCCGAAGCCGTGCCGTTCGAGTAGAGGTCTTCAGCCACACCGTTCTGCATGGTCTTTTCCGCGTTTTTGATACGCGAGGCCAGCAGGTCGATGATGGCGTCAACGCCGGAGTTTTGCAGTTGCTCGAGACCGCTCATGGTCACGTTGACAGCAATTTGCTTCCAGTCGAACTCAGCCGAGGTAAACACGTCGCTGGGCGAGATGTTCAGGACTTCGTAGCCCGAATAACGCTGATAAGTGACGTTCTCAGCGTATTCCAGCTCTTGCAGGATGGTGCGGCCACCGGACACCGGCTTGATGGTGCCGCGACGGTTCATACGCGACAGAATCGCGTTGTTGTTGGTAACGTTGTCAGCCAGCTTACCCGTGCGGTTACGCAGGGTCGTGGTTGCGATTTCCGAAAGATTCGGGGAGGTCATTTAGTTTCTCCTAGGCCGCACCGGCAACTTCTTCAAAAGCTGCGCGAATGTCGTCCTCGATTGATCCATTGGACTTGGGAATACGGGTTTGACCCGGAGACCCGGTGACACTGACAGCCGCCCGTCGCGCCTGCGCCGCCTTGCCTTGCACGGGAGCCGCCGGGGCCTGCGCGGTTTGCAGGAACGGGCGGATATCCGGCCTCATCCAGCAAGCCATTTCGTAGGCTTCCTTCAGGTCCGATGCTTTCCCGTTGTGCAAGAGGACCGCCATGTCATCGCGGACGTTCTCAAAATACAGGTTGGCCGGATCGTTCTGGAAGGCGTCGATTTGGCTGACGATAGGCGCGGTCTGCGCCGTTTGGACTTGGCTTTGCAGGACTTGGAGTTGCTGCTTAAGGGCTGCAATCTCTGGGTGGCTGTCTCGCGCGGGCTGGGCCTGGTAGGGCTGTCCCTGCGGCTGGGCCGTGTTCAAATTCACGCCATACGAACGGGCCAGAAACTCAAGGCCTTGCATTGGGTTCTTTTCAAGCAAGTCTTGCGCTGCAAGCAGCGTTTTGACCGCGTGAACTTCATCCATCCCTTGCGCGGCCCATTGAGCGCGGCGAGGGGCAAGCACTTGTTCCAGCGGTTCATACCGCTTCACTTCCTCAGACTTGCGCCGCAGTCCGTGATCGATTTCCTGTTCCCGCTTTGCAACAGCCTGTTGCACTTCCGGTGGCAGTTTATCGAACGTAGCCTTAGCCGCAGGTGACCACGAAGCCGGGGCGCGGATGGCGAGCTTTGCAGCAGGGTCCGCGACTGCCTCCGAGGGCTGGTCGGGAGTATCTTGCACCATTTCTGGCGCCTTGGCAATAAACTTGCCGTCAGGGCCTCTTACACGCCCGTCTGCTGCTTTTTCGCTGTCATCGTGGGGCGTTTCTGCCTCGCTAATGACCTCTTCTTGCGCAGCCATTTCCTCAACGGGCGCAGGTTCTGGCGCAGCGCCACTAACCTCTGCCATTGCGGCCCTGATGTCGTCTTCCATGTCGCTCATAGTCTGGCCTCCACCTGATCAATAGCCGTCTTGATGTCCTGCTTAAGCTCACGGTCAGACAGCACAGGCCGTGGGCTTGGCGTTAGCTTGTCATCGCCAACAATTACGCATCCCGCATCTTTGACGCCGCGCTCATAGGCTGACCGGCTGTCATACATCAGGCCGTTGGCGTGGTTTAGGATCGGGTCCATGCCGTCAGCGCGAATGAACGGCGCGGGCAACTCAGAACGCTTGCGCTTGAATTGCTCTAGGCACTCACGCGGCCATGCCGCTAATTCGTGTATATCTCCACACGCTTGGCACTTGCGATAAGTTGCCCGGCTCATGCTTGCCACACTCGCGTAACCAATTCGGACGACGCAAACCGGCCTTTGCTGGCCGCAATAACCGTAGTAGCAACGTCGAACGTCCCACCCGGTGTCAGGCCCGTCACAAGCGTCGTTGTGGCGTCGGCGTAGGTCAACAGCGCCTTGGTGCGGCCCGCTGGAACCACCTCGGTAAACACCGGCAGGCTTCGCGCGGCGGCGGAACCCGTCGTCACAATCGGGCTGCCAGCAACAGCCCCAAGCACAAGCTGGAACCCGGCAAACTTAAGCGCCCGCGTGTTTTGTGTGCTGTGTCTGATAATGCCGTCATTCGTTGTCGGCACACCAGGCGTAACGATAGCCGCTGTAACACGCCACACATTGCCGGACAGACGCGTGTAACCAAACGTGGGCGCGGCATCCGTCACCCCGCCAGCGACAAAGTTAAAGTCGCCCGTAGCTGACGTGCTGGATGCAACGGGTTGCGTCCCGTCTGGCGTCTCGACCAATACGCTGATGGAGTAGGCGGTTGATCCGGTCACCGTCAGCGTTTGATAGGCCACCGCGATTGACGACGTGTTGTTTAGCGCAATCCAGTTCAGGTCCGAAATAGGCGGCGAGGCCGGTGCAGTCGTGTCGGATGCATTTAGGCCGAGGGACAGTTGAGCGACCGTTGGCGCAAACCTTGGCACAATGTTGGTTGACGCAGGCTCAAGCGCCAAGCCACGGTCTGTCCGTTGCGGAGCGTCTGCCGCAAACGATGTAATCAGCCCAGCCGTCGTCAGGCCTGTTGCCACGCCTGTGCGGGTATAGGTCGCCCCATACGGCATGACGCGCGTAAAGTTGGCGGTGTCTTCTAACGCACCCAACGATGACCAGTTGTAAACGCCTTGACCTGTCGCATAAGCCTGCATGGCTTCGTCCAGGTTTGTGAAAGTCGCACCCATGCGAGCATTGATCCAGCGCAGTTGCCGCTCATCAAACGTGCCAGCCGCAACACCTTGCGCGTCGAACAGGCGCAAAAAGTCCTCGTTGTAGTTCGTTCCCGTCGCAAAACCGCTAAGGTTCCGCGCACTGGCCTGCCTCAATCCCTGTTGCGTCATCAGGCAAACCCTTGCGGCATCGGATCACGGGAGATGGCCGCAGCCTTTACCTGAAGCTCTTGGCCTTTGAGTTGCAATTCAGCCTGCCCCAGTTGGCCTTCCATCTGCGTCCGCTGTTGCTCGATCTGGGCTTGCATCTGCGCGGTCTGCGACTTCATTTGCTCGACCTGCAACGCCGTATCATCGGGCGGTGGCGGGCCTTGCGGCTGGATGGGCGGTGCGGCCTCGGCCTGCTCAAACACCTTGTCAATCACGTCTTCCATCGACCGACTGACATTGAACGTGCGAGCGCCCTGCTTCAGCACCTCAGCAAACAGCGGAGCCGTGTAAGGCGCAGACGGGACGATGCTTGCCGCCGCTGACATCAGGCCCACGATAGCACTGGTGAACTCGGTGAACGCCAGTTTGGCCGCGTTCTCATCTGGCTGAACCGTTGAATCAGTCTCAACGTCGATGCGGAACGAACGCAGCGCATCATCGCGGAGAAGGGCTTGCACCTCATCCCATGTCGGCTGGGCCATCAGTTCCAACATAGCCGGATCAGGGGCCATGCCGGGCGGAATAGGCATCCCCGCCTGCTCAGCCTGCTGGATCAGCGGCATGATTTGCTCGATCTGGGCCTTCTCAGCCGCAGTCAAAAGCTTCACGTTCGTCATGGCCTTCAGCGTATCAATGCTGAAATGCTCCGCAATAATCTCAGCCTTGAGCCGTATGGCATCACGGCAGAACCGTTGCAGGTCGCGTTGACGGTCACGGACACGCAGCGAACCCCACTGGCCCTTCATCCGTTGAGCCGTCGCCGTCTCATTAGGATTGCTCTCGCCCCGGATGATGTCCGACAGGCCGGTGATCTGGTAGATGTCGTTCAGGACTTGCGAGCGGGCTTCGTAGCAGCCCTTCAGCACCTGAATGACCATATCGACCGGAACCCACTCGATAAGGCCGCGAACGCCTCCCTTCTCTTTCCACAGGTCGAACGTGTCGATTGGGATTAGCTTGTTTTCGTTGCCCGGCGAAAACACTAGTTGCAGTTCGCGGTTGGCTTCACCGGCATACACACCGACCATCCGCAGCGCATCTTGCAGCTTGCCAATGCGGGCCGTCAGTTCGTCCAGTTCGTCGGCCTGGTCCTGATACTGGACGTAATCCGCAACCGGAATGGTGCTGTCATTGGCCGTCGTGGCATTCAGCGGAGGCGGGCATGGGAAGAAGTTCGTAAGCCCCAGCGGGTCTTCACGCTTGTCCAGAACCCCGCCCGTGTAGCCCTTGCAAACCCAATAGGCCATCTTGGTGGGCTTGTCCCAAATCTCATAGACCTCGCCCGTTTGGCTGGACTGCTTTTGGGCATCCGAGGCCGTGTCCGTGCCGGTCGAGGTCGTCGTAATAGGAACGTTCTTGGCCATGTCCTTGCCAAAGCGTTCCGTCAGTTCTGCCCTCGTCATATAGACGCGCCGGGCTACCCAACGAACCTCAGCCCATTCACGCGCCGGGTTAGTCAGCCAGTCTTTCCATGAGACATGGTCGCACTGGACTTCTTCGTAAACCACTTCCTCGGTGGCTTCCGGCGTCTCGACCTCGCCAACTTCGGTGTCGTCATCGTCCTGAACGCCTTCGCCCAGTTCGTAATCCTGTTCCGCGTTGACCTCGCGCATGTGCGGGATGTAGCGCACCCACACTTGGCCTCGGCCTGGCAGCAGATAGTCCAGAACGCAAAGCTTAACGCGCCCGTCGAAATCATATTGGTCGAGGCTGAACCCTAGCGCCCGTTCCAGCACCTCAGAGGCCACCTTGCCCACTGGGTCTTCATCACGGTAGCGGCGATCCACCATCGGCACCGGCTGTTTGGCATAGATGGCAGGCTGAAGGGTCGAGACGTTAGACCACAGAATAGCAAAGCGCCGACGCTCATACCCTACGGACGGACGGCCACCGCCCCTTGCCCGGTTCTCGTTCTTGTAGCGCCTAACGATGATGTCGCCAGTCCGCCACCACGGTTGCAATTCCTGTTCCGACAGATTGATTTGCTCAATCCATTTGGTAACAAGGTCAATGCCGTCTTGATTTTCGGGTTCGTCGGGAAGCATAGCCCCTCGCAAGCGTTCAGGGGAACATATCGTGCGCGGGTCCGCTTGTCGATAGAACGATCATGCGCGTTCGTAACCCGTATGCACCGGCTGATTAGCTAACAGGTCATCCCACGTCATATCACGGATGCCCTTGATCGGCGCGTCTGCTGCTTTGGCTTCCGGCTTAATCTCACGATAGGCCATAGCTAGGTATCGGAACGCGTCGGCAGCGTGGCTAGTCCAATCGTGCTTAGGCCCATCACGGAACACCCTAGCTTTGTCGTCATAGTCCGCACGATACTGGCGCAAGCACTCAAGCCCGGCCTTGCACTTCTCACGGTCAAACCAGATGCGCGGCAACAGAACACGCCCGGCGTTAATGCCGTCCAGCACCTTGTGATTAGGCACCAGCTTGGGCTTAAGCTTCAGCGTTAGCATTGTCTCAATCCTGGTGCGGCCCGTGCCTAGTTCCCTGACCCTTGCGTCATGCGGCACCCAATCGGCCTCATATTTGTAGGGCTTGGCCTGTAGCACCTTGGCGTAATGCTCAATGCTTTCGCCGCTGGCCTCGTAGAAGTCTATCACCCGTATCTCAGCGCCAAGCGCCTGCCAGAACCAAATGGCGGTGCTGTCGCCGATGCCCAAATCCCACGTCGTATAAACCGGCAGCGCAGGATCATGCGGAACGTCTGTAATCCGTCCAGCCCGCTCGCTCTCAGCCATGTTCTTACCGTAGTAAGCACCGATGATGGCCGCCTCAAACGAGCATTCAAACTCTTGCTCGTATTGCTCCGGCGTCATTTCCTTTGCAGCAGCGGCCAGTTCGTTTTGCGGCAGGATACCTGTCTCGCTGGCAGGCAGGAAGAACGGAAACCAATCCGGGTCGGTCTTAGCCCGCTCAAACAGGTCGAAGAACGCATTGCGCCCCTTCGGTGTCCCGATAAACGTAGCTGTCCCCTGCCGGTCAGCCAGCATCGGGCGGATGATTGAGCCGAAGATGCCGGGATACATATCGGCGTATTCGTCAAGCGTGGCATCATCCAGGTAACCACCGCGCAGGGCATCCGGGTTGTCAGCGCCATAAATCTTGATGCGCTTGCCGCCTATCAGTTCCACATACAGTTCTGATTCGTTTGGCGGCTTGGCCCAGATCGGCTGGCTGTATCGCTTCAGATACTCCCACGCCACATCCTTGGCCTGCTTCAGATAGGGCGCGAGATAGGCCGCGCGATAGTGGGGCTTATCAGACACCACCGCATTGCGGATCATGTCGTTAATGCAAGCCACGGTCTTCCCGCAGCGACGGTGCGCCACCCCGATTGCAAAGCGTTGCGTCCGGTTATGGAACGGCAGAAACACCCGGCGAGGGGCGTAGGGGATTACTCTGGTTTCAGCCATGTGACCGACAGAGCGCCGCCATCAGGGCCAGAGACTTCCTGTTGCAGCTTGTCGCCGTAAGCCTTGGCGTTCCACTTGCCGATCAAGCGCAGCCGCGTGTCAATCATCAGCTTGGCGCGTTGCGTGTCGATGGTGTCATCATCGGCAATCCGCAGCGTATCATCCGCCAAGAAATGAGTGCCATTCTGTTTCGCGCGGGCGGAAAGCTCACGAAACTCAGCGTTTTCGTTCTCCCATCGCCAGATGGTGTTGTAGCTTGGCATATGGTCGTCATCGCAAATGCGAGCCATTGGCTCACCCTTGCCGAGACGACGGCAAATCTCCTCTGCCAGCTTGTCGCTGTATTTGGAGGGGCGACCGCCTGCCATGTGTCCTCAGTCTGGTTTGCATCTAGCCTTACGCCGTGGCTGGGGCTTAGTGCGGGGTGGATAATGCCTTGCCTTTAGCCAATCGTCAATCAGAACTCTTGGGTCTGTCCGCGTCGGTCCAGTTCTTCAGCCAAGGCAGATGCGCCAACGGTCGTGCTTAAGCCGCCAATGCCATATTTCCGAAGGATTTTAACAAGGTCGTCATTAAATACGACGTAATTTCTCAAACCCTCGCCAGCCTCTCGGGAGTTTGCGTCTAGGTAGCGAATGCCGCTGATGCCATATTCGTTCAAACGTCGTGACGCCTCAGCGGCTTCCGGCGTTAAAGAATTGTAAGCTTGTGCGCCGCCGCTGTTTGGAAACAATCCCGCATTATTCAACTGTGCTGGGTTGCTTAAATCGCCTAACAAATCAGCCACTAGAGGGTCGCCACTAGCGCGGGCTTGCGCGTAACCGCGTCGCACCGCCTCGCTTTGCTCGCTAAGCGGCCTGTCCCAATCAAGGAAAGTGTCTGGGCTGGCGTTAATGCCAACCTCATACATAGAACCAGGTCCAAAATCAGGCTTAACTAAATCGCTACGCACACGGCTGTTGTATAGCGCCCTCGCTCTCGGACTGACGTTACCAAGGACGTTTTTTACATCGTTCAGGTTATTTACCTGCGACAGGTTGCCTAGCAGTTCCTCAAAAGCGTCCGCGTCGTCTTCGCTTAATCCTGCAAAATCATCTGCCCACCGCTCACGAATGTCATCGTTCCACGGCGTGTTGACCGGCTTTCCACGAAACTGTAGCGGAACGCTATCAGGGTCTACCGCCGCATCCCGATATCCTCGCGCGATGCCTTCGTTTTCCGCAAAATACAGCCCGTGGCCAAACGCTTGCGCCCCTTCTCCCGTGCCAATTGTGCGGGGCGACAATTCAAATTGGTCAAACGAATGGGGCGAGCCGTGAAAAGCGCGAATGGGGTAGTCCGGCTCAACGGGCGCAACGGGCGCAACCTCGCGCGGCTGGCGCAACATCGTTTCGCGTGTCGAGAAGTCCCGCGAGCGGCCCCTGTTCGGCATAAAGCCAAACCGCCGGTAAAACTCGTTCAGCCTCGGAACCGAACCGCCGAAGTCTCCGCTAGGCGTCAGGCCGACCGGCAAGCCCGCACTGTCCGCATAGTTTTCGACATCACGCATGATCCGCGAACCAACACCCTGCGAACGGGCAGACGGCGGGACCACAATGCGTGAAAGCGTTAGGCCGTTGTTCCCTTGAGATATGTCTAGCTTCGCGCCCATAGCTTCAGCGCGAGCCATCAGGTCCTCAACAGAGCGAGGCGCAACATACGTTTGCGACGCCTCATCCCATTGAGCGTTCGTCGGATAGCCTTCGTCGCCCGGACTGAGAACCCGTGCGTTTGTGGCTTCCGGGTAGGCCGCACGATAGCGAGCCAATGCCGACTCAGCCTCACTCATCGGTTGATTTGTTGGGACCGCATCAGCAGCCTCACGCACCGCGCGAGCCGTCGCGCGTATGTCGCCTTTTGCGCCCCTGCCGATAGCCGGAATACCGGGGATTGCGGCCAAAGCAGCAAGGCCGATACCACCCCAGTCGTTGTTTTGGGCGGCTGTTTGCAAGTCCTCAACGCCAAGCAAATCACCAACGCCCGGCACCATTTCCGTGCCTGTCCGCAAAATGCTGTTCAGCAGTTGGCCAGCGCCGGGCAGTTGGTTTTCGCCATATTCGGTGACGTATGGTTCTGCCTTTTTTTGCAACAGTTCCATAAGCGACCGCAACGGTGCGGGTCGGTCTGGATTAGACTGCACTCCGTTCCATTGCATCGCAAACCGTCACCATCATTAGCCTGCGGACACAATAGCAAAACCACCGCCTAAATCAATGAACCGTCCGTTATTCCGCCATCCATTCGCCAGACAGGGCTTGGAAATCAGGCCGGTCCTCAAACGGTTTAGCCCACATTGCAGGCTCGACCCACAAGACGCGATTGTTCGGGAACGCGCCTATCGACCCGTCATCCATCTCCATAACGTGCAGGTGCTTGTGTTGCTCGCTCATGTCGGCCAGCGATGAGCCGGTGAAGTCGATAGAGAACCGATACCTGGCACCGCGTCGATCCGGCAGAATCTGCGCCTTCATGCGGCGATTGAACTCAAACGCGTGAACGCCAAACTCACTTGAGAAACAGTCCCACGGCTGGACGTATGTGTAATCCACCGCCTCATTCGGAGCGCGGGGTTTGTCGGGTATCTTCCAGCAAAAAGCCTCAATGGGAGCGAGGAACCCAGCCCCGGCGCCATACTCGGTCAGGACGCATTGGAACTCTAGCGACTTGCCTTGCACCACTCTCAGGCCGTGAATAACGCACGGGAGATACTGCCCGTGTCCGTCTTCAAGGTCGCGCGTGTATTCCTTGCGGATGTAGCCGTGAAAAAAGCGGTCAAACGAGCCGATTATGAACATGATTTTTCCACGCGTTCAATCCGTTCAAGTTCGTCTAATACGTCAGCCGCTATCTCTTTGGCTGTGCGGTGCGCTGTCTGGGCTTGGCGGGATGTTGTGCCGGGCAATCTGCGGAATATCACCGCCGCCAACCTGTCTGCTTTTTCGAACCGCGTCATCGGGTGTAGTTTTGCTTTCTCACTGTCCATGGGGTCCAGGTTTCTAGCGGAGACGTTCCGCCGCCCGATTGTTGGCGTTCTGTGTCCGCCACACTTCCATCTTCGCGTTGGCTGCTGCGTAGCGTTGGCGGGATGTGTAATCCGCCTTCGCCTGCGCTCCGACCTTCGCCAGATGCTCCTTAAACCGTCTCTGCGCCCTCGCCCATTGCTCTCGCTCCGTAGCTGATTTTGCATCGCTCTCGCCCATCAATTCGGCAAGAACCGTTTTGGTCAAAGCGTCCAGATACTCATGCGCGGCGCGATGCGCGGCCCCTGATTCATCACCAAGGACCGCCAACACGTCATGCATATCGTCGTCTGATACTAGCATCAGAACGGAATATCATCGTCAAACCTAGCGCCGCGCTGTGGCGGGGCTTCTCGCGCTGGGCCAGCGTCACGCTGTTGCGGGAACTTAACGGACCCTGCCAGCATCGTCCCGCTGTCGCCTTTTGCCCAGAACGCGACTTCTAGCTTGTCGCCGGGCTTTGCGCCTTCAGGGACAATCAGGTTACCGCGCCAATCTGGCGCCTTATCGTTACGCTTTTCGCGCTCTTTGAAGACGGCAATGTCTCCCGGCTTTTGCTCATACGCCATTACATTGCTCCCAGTTCACGTCCGCGACGGTCAAATGCCTCGCGGACTTCAATGCGCCAGCCTTTAGGCATGGTGCGGATGGTGTCGCCGTTTTGATCTGCCCAGTCTCGCAGCGCGGCAACGGTCGGAATAGTCTCAAGGTCGCCAAGCCACTGGTTGACCTTTTCGCCTAGACCTTCAGCCTTGGCCTTGGCTGCGCTCATTCCAGCGCCTTCGGTTTTATACCAGTCGGGGCCTTCAGGGTGAACGCTTACGTTCGGGTTCTTAGGCTCGCCGGGCTTAGTCGTGCGAGGCATAGACGCTTCGCCGTCATCATCCACGGCTGGCATATTAAGCATAGCCATCAAAGAATATCGACGCGCATAGGTGATTGCCGACCCCGCCGCTTGCGGGTCCATCTTGCCAGCGGGCAGGGAAAAATCAGTTTCGATCCACTCGCCGCTTTCGTGGATCAGGCGCGTGGTCAGGGTAATACAGTTCCCGTCCATCGGACCTGGCCCCTGCATCACCGCCAACCCATTAGCCGCTAATGCATCGTGCGCGGCTTCAATGACGCTTTCGAGGTTGGCATACTTGGACTTAAAGAACGGGTTGTCAGCGCCCTTTTTCACGCCCTCGATTGCGTTGATAGCCTTGACCAGCGCGGGGCTGATTTTGATTAGTGTGTCGCTGCTTCGCATAGGGCTTCCTCCATTGCCTTTTCATATTCTGCCAGAGCCATACGACAATCGCGGACGTAGCGGGTTGCGTTATGGTCGTGTCGATTTTCAAACATTCGCGCCATCATCCGGACGGCAAAGGTTGTCGCGGGCCTGTAGATGCCGCCGTCGTCCAGCCACAAGCGGCACTCTTTGTATTTGACAAGCGGACGGTCAGTCATTTTGCAACCCCGACAATGTCAGCGGCCATCGCCAGAGCCTTGTCAGCGTTAGCAGCGGCTTCCTCCGCGCATTCTTGAACGCGGTAATAGGCGGCGCAGGCAACTACGTATCGCTGATGAGGCTGATACTTTTTCACCTCAGTTTCGATGTAGCACTCCCAATCGTCTTGATCGCTTTCGTAATCGTTTTCGGGGTTGAGCTTGTAAGCCTCTTCACCGATTGCCAGACCGTCTTCGCGCAGTTCGTCAGCGTTAGCCCAGTCTTTATCGTTTTCGTGGGCGTAGTCGCGATGCGCCTCCCACATATCGTCGTCCAGCTTGCAGAGTTCTTTCGACATCTTCATCACATTGCCCTCATGCGGCGAGCCATTTCGGCGGTCATTGGCATAATAAAGCGCAGATACTTTTGCGCCGTGTCAATGTCGTTAGCGGCGCGAGCCACCCACGCTTTTGCCATCAGTTCGCTGTGCGCGGCAGCCAAGTCGGTGTTGGTCATTTCTTCAATCGGCATGTCGTCTCTCCCTGTTAAGGCCACACTAAACGCCACAAAGCGGATTGCAAGCCCAAAAAGCGGCGCGGTGCGTTTTTCCTGTTGCATCGCGCTTTCGTTGCCGTATGTTGGCCTCATGGAACAGACAGCCTTTATCGCCGCTGGCGAACGCCTTTATGGAAAACACGGTTGGCAGACTCAACTAGCCGAGACGCTAGGAATGAGCCGCGCCACGATTCATCGCTATGCCAAGGGCAAGCTACCCGTTCCGGGGCGGATTGCTCTTGCAATGCAAGCCCTTGAGGCAGCGCGATGACCAATGAGGCTTGGCTTCCGGTTGCCTCTTACGACGGCCAATACGCAGCCAAATACGATGTTAGTTCGTTCGGTCGTGTTCGGCGGGGCAATCGGTATTTGACCGCCTTTATTGGCGCTAAGGGCTACCCTCAAGTGTGCCTCGCGGGGCGCACCGTGAAGGTTCACAAGCTGGTCGCAGAGACATTTATCGGCCTAAGGCCGACTTCCGCAACACAGATAAACCACCGCGACGGCGACAAGACCAACAACACGGTATCAAACTTAGAGTTTTGCTCCGCCCTCGAAAACATTCATCACTTCAAAGCCCGCTTGTGCGGAGACGGTGGAGGAAGCGCAACCGCGCTTGGAAAAATGCTTTTGGGTGCGCGGCTCTCAAGGAACCTAAGCCTGCGTGACGCGGGCAAGCTAACCGGCGTCGCCTACAACAGATTGTGTGTGTTTGAGACGCAGGCGGCTAGCCCACACCCAAAGACCGTTCGTCGTTTAGCAGATACTTATGGATTGGACTTGGCCGCGCTGACTGAAGCGGCCCAAAAATCTGCCGTGCCTCGTAAACCTCGAAAAGGAGCAAACAAATGCTAGAAGCCATCACACGCCTGTTCAGCCGCTACGGCTTCCATCGCCAGCCCACACCGCAAAAGCGGGACGACTGGCAAGCCCACCCTTTCTATACAAGCGCGGGAGACAAAGCCCGCCGCCTTGCCGAGATTGCGCGGAAACGTAACGCGCTGAAAGACGAACTGGCGAAGGTCATTCAGGCCAAGAAAGCCAGAGCCCCGATTTATGCAGCCCTCCGCGCTCTGTCGATTGAGGAACTGAAGGTCGAGGGACGGCGGTGAAGGCTCCTAAATACCGCAATGTCAAAACCGTCGTTGACGGCATTACGTTTGACAGCATCAAGGAAAGCCGCCGCTATAGCGAACTGAAGCTGTTGGAACGGTCGGAGCGCATCACTGGGCTTGAAGTCCAGCCTTCGTTTCGCATCGTCGTAAACAACTGCCTGATTTGCACCTATAAGGCCGACTTCCGTTACGTCACGGACACGCCACACGTTCGCGGGCTGGTCGTCATTGAGGACGTTAAAGGCATGAAGACGCCGGTTTATCGTCTCAAGAAAAAACTGATGTTGGCGGTTCATGGCATTATCGTGGTGGAGATATGACGGCTGCCCCACCTCGCCCATCAATGTCAAAGGCTCGTCGCTTGCGCTTGTTCGCCCGTGACGGCGGCGTCTGCGACATCTGTAAGCAAAAGGTTCTAGCCGGTGAAGCGTATGAACTAGACCATATCATTCCGTGGGCTTTAGGGTTTGACGACAGCGACGAAAACTTGCGGCTGGTCCACAAATCCTGTCACCGGACGGACAAGACGGGCGGGGATGTTGCCCGCATTGCCAAGGCCAAGCGCCAAGGCCGGGAGACGGGCCAGCAAGCTAGAAGGGCAGTCAAAGGCGGTTCAATCCCGTCTAGACCGTTCCAAAAGACAAAAACCACATGGCCAAAGCGGCCTTTTAAGGGGAACACATGAGACAGACAGTAGCCAACATCTTGCAGGAGGTGGCCGAGGATTACGGTCTAACCATCGCTGCGCTGAAGGGCCAAAACCGCAGTCGGCACATTACGAAGCCGCGCCAAGAAGCTTATTACCGCGCCTTCGTCGAATGCCCGCACGTCTCGTATCCTGAGATTGCCCGGCGGATTGGCGGTCGCGACCACACCACGATTTTGCACGGGGTTCGCGCTCATTGCCAACGCATTGGGAAACCTTATGCAGACGCTATTGCCATCCGACAGAAAACCGCCACACCGGCTTTTCAGTTCGCCGCATTGGCCAGCCGATACGCTCAATCCTTGGAGGCGCACCGTGTCCAGTAAGGGTCATTATTTCCGCCCCTATGCCCCTGCCATGTTGGAGCGGTCAACGCCTGATATGTCAAAAGAACGAGAGATTGAAATAAAGCAGCGCGAAGCTGACCAGCGGTTTGTCTATGCCCTAGCCCTTGCGTTCCAACGGGGTGATCACCTTCCTACGCCGACGCCAGAGCCGGTTAGAACCAGGCCGATCCCTGCCAAGCGGCCTTCAATGTTTAGCGTTTGGGAAGAATAAAAAAGACCCCGGCGCGATTTCTCAAGCGCCGGGGCCAGTAGCCACAACAAGGGGAGGGAAGAGCGCCGTGGGTGTCGCCACCTTAGCGCCTTGCGTTCGTCCCTGCAATGCTTGATAAAGGGAGGGAGGGCGAAGCTTCGTGGAAGTCGCTTCAAGCCCTCCCTGTGCCAACGGCTTTAGGGAGCCATCGACCATGCGGTTTTACCGTTTTTCGCCACAACGCGCAAGCCTTCGGGTGATGCCGTGAGCCTTCAGGCAATTGCCGCCGCCCTGGCGTATCGCGGCCTAAGCCCGTCCGAAAAGCTAATCCTTATTGGCTGGGCAAACTATGCCGATGAGGCTTTCCGCTGCTACCCGTCACAGCGTCGGCTTTCCGAGGACACAGGGCTTTCGGATCGGCAGATCAGGCGGCTTGCGTTGTCCCTTGAGGAGCGTGGTTTAATTCAGCGCGAAGAGCGACGCCGAGCGGATGGTTCACGGTCCAGCGACCTAATCACTTTGGTCTGTCTGCAAGCGGACACCATGTCCGGGGGGGTGCGGACACCATGTCCGGGGGGTGCGGACACCATGTCCGGGCAGAACCTTTCACTTAACCACTCAGGTTCTAAAGAACCTTCGTCTAATAGCCCGCGAGCGAAAAAAGGCTGTCGATTGCCTCCCGATTGGACGCCATCTGACGCCGACCTGACATTTGCTGCCAGCCAAAACATGAACCCTGAGGAGATAAGCCGTGAAGCCGCTAGATTCCGTAATCACTGGATTGCTAAGCCGGGAGCCAATGCCCTCAAACTCGACTGGGCTGCAACCTGGCGCAACTGGTGTCTCTCTGGATACGGCTCGCGCCAAGCTGGAAAGCCAAGCACCGGAGGACACCGACAGAAATCTGCTTCAATGGTTGACATCCTCCTTGGGGATCGTGCCGCAGCCGCAAATCAGCCTGACGTATCCAGTGACGGGTGGCTACCAACGGACAGTGACGGGGTATTTGTTCGAGGGTCTGACACAGGACAACCGTTCTAAGGCCTTGGAGGCCACCTACAGCGCCATGACGCCCGCGACGGTCCAGCGGTGCGAAGAACACGTTTCAACGCTCCACGCGGTCACAGCGCACCGTAATGACAGCGAGAACAGTTTGAGGCTCATCCTGCGGCTCTATGCGGATTGTCTAGCCAGGTTCCCGGCTGATGTAGCCAAAGCGGTGGTGGAGCGGTTTATCTATCGCACCGACAAGCCCAACTTTTTTCCTACGCTTTCCGAACTGAAAGACGCCTGCGACAAGGCAGCGGCTCAACGGCAGCAGCTTTTGGACAGCTTGCAAAAATAGGTGTTTACATCCCCTAGCGTCGGTGTATGTTTACCCCATGACCAAGCCAAACCCGATTGCAATCCGCCCCCGCCAAGGGTCCGCGCTGGAAACCGTCTGGAACGACAACGAGCGTTCCAACAAGGCAATGGGGGACATTATCCACTCATGGGCCGAAACATTCGCGCTCATGGCAAAACAGTCAGAACAAGGGGAAGACCAATGATTGACCGTGCCGAACATACCGACCATCGCCGTAATGCCGCTATGATGACCGATCAGGCTTCGCACCGTGGCTGGGATTTCCGTGACGATCAAATGCCGCCGATTTGGTTCCGTGCAATAGCGGAAGTCCTGCGCCCGCGTAGCATTATCATCCTGCTGGCCCTCGCTGGCGTTATCAGCCTCTTTTGGATTTCCTGACATGACTACGATACCTTTTGAAGTCCGCAATCGTTTTACTGGCGAAGTCCAGTTCACCGCACAGATTGCGTGTTCGCCAAACGAAAAGTCAAGCGAGAAACTCGGGCTGGCCGTGAAGTGGGCAATTAAAGAAAAAGCCGAGCGGGCGTATGCCAATCTGGCGGATGCCGATCTGGCGGGTGCCAATCTGGCGGGTGCCAATCTGGCGGGTGCCAATCTGGCGGGTGCCGATCTGGCGTATGCCAATCTGGCGGGTGCCAACCTGACGCCCGAAACCTTCCGACCCTTCAAGGCGGACCTGTGGCTGACGCTTTCCGAGGCCGCTGCGCCGCATATCATCCAACTTATTGAATGGCTGCGGGCCGGTGAAGTGGACGGCTCGACCTACGGCGACGGAATGTCCTGCGCCTGTCTCGTTGGGTCACTTGAGCGGGCCGGGGCGACGATGACCAGCCGCGACAGCAATCGACCAGCCGAGCAATGGTTCCTGATGATCCGGAAGGGCGACAAGCCAAAAAACGAAACAGGCGGCGGGTTTGCGGCGAAAATGGCCCTGCAATGGACCTTGGAATGGTGCGAGGCGCATGGCGTTCCGACCGAATCACCGGGAGAAGCATCATGATCTCCCGCATCAAAAACTGGACGCGCCGCACGGTCTGGAAAGTCGCTTGCTGGCTGGCCGCAACCCAAGGCGTGAACCTCAACCGGGCGATCTATGTCGGGCCACAGGCCGTGACGCTGGATTGGCGGGGTGGCTGGACTGTAGGCAACACCATTTATGGCGCTGAAATCGGCCTCCGCTATTCCGGGGGCGGGACGGTTTCGACCGTCTTCGGAGAAGCATCATGACCCCCGACGACATGGAGGCCCGCGCCCCTGCACCA
>Ga0181346_1000133_pt1 | contig 30408 bp, 59 predicted proteins | sample Su13VDMM15DN_FD_130100 | JGI IMG/M metagenome (GOLD analysis project Ga0181346, IMG submission 130100) | Freshwater viral communities from Lake Michigan, USA - Su13.VD.MM15.D.N | ecosystem: Environmental > Aquatic > Freshwater > Lake | place: USA: Michigan | collected 2013-07-15 | reverse complement strand
GATTCCAACTGCTGCCCAGAGCAGATTCGAAGCGATCGAGACAGCCTTGCTTCCTGGATCTGCTACGAACTCATTGACGTGCTTGAGCGCGGATACCTTGATGTTTTCCATGTGTGTCCTGTTGTGAGATGGTGGCACTAACTTGATTTGAACAAGTGACCTAGCGTGTATGAAACGCTTGCTCTACCAGCTGAGCTACAAAGCCATAAATGGCCTCGCCAGTTGGAATTGAACCAACAACCCCGAGCTTAGAAGGCTCGTGCTCTATCCAGTTGAGCTATGGCGAGAAGCGTCTCTGTCTTTCCAGAGTGTCAAATCGATTATATCCTCACGATTATTGGAATTGGTTGGGGTGGCGGGGATTGAACCCGCGACCTCGGCTTTATAAGAACCGCACTCTGACCACTGAGTTACACCCCAGTAAGTTTCCAGTGATCATTTTTTGAGTGTCTTATGTTCGTGAAGTCGTGGCCTAACTAATCGTTATAGATAGCGGATCTACCTGGACTCTAACCGAGAACAAAGGATTAGAAGTCCCTCGTGATATCCTTTTCACCATAGATCCGTAAGCATTCTTTACCTTTCTATCTTAACCAGCCGCAGAATCTTTTTCACGTTGTTTTAGCCGCTGGATGAAATCTTTTAGCTTCGCCTCATTTGGCCCGACGATCTTCTCATCCTCATCACCGTCCACGAATGACACGACAGTAGGAACAGACTGGATGCTGACATCCCTGGCGAGACCCTGGGTCTCCTCGATGTCGCAGTATGCGAAGGTGATATCGGGATTCTCTGAGGACGCTGCCTCGAACTTAGGTTTGAAGACCTTACAGGGTCCGCACCAGGAAGCGCTGAACATGACGACAACTGGTGACTTCTCGTCTAGGAGAGACTGGATCTGTGATTCATTGCATGTGAGCATGGGAATATTCTCTACAAGTCGGTGTTGTTGTCAAGGCTACACTAGATTCTCTTTGAGAGAAATCTCATGAAGTCTGTGACCCTAAACACTAGATTCAGTATCACTTCCTTGGGAAAGAAAGCTCTACCATTCTCATCATACTGGATGTCTTTCTCAATTTGACTAACAAGCTTCTCAGCATGCTCAGCTAGCTCATGGTCTTTTTCACGATCTTCCATGTTGCTCCTCCATATCTCTAGGCATGGTGGAATCAACATAGTATTATAGATGGCGCCCGATCCCTAACTTGAACAGGGGACCCACGGATTAACAGTCCGTTGCTCTAACCAACTGAGCTAATCGGGCAAATTTTCAATTAACCGGTGTCATCAGAATCTCTCCGCCGCTTGCGCAGCTGCAGAAATTATTGTAATCATCACATACCCAGATCTCTCCAAGATCGTGATAACCTTGATTGTCTTCACAGAGTTCACCTGTATCTTCCATAGAGTTAGATAAACAAGCAAAAATTGCTAAGATAATCATGCAACACCTTGAGTGGAGCGGGCACCGGGATTCGAACCCGGTTATCCAGCTTGGAAGGCTGGTGCACAACCCATATGCCATGCCCGCAATTTGAAAGAACATGGAGACCCGGAGCCCGTACAGCGTCATCAGTCCCGGTTCAGCTGTGCTCCCCACTTGCATGGGATACTGTACACCCGCCGTCCATGTTATATGTGGCGTCCTCGGCAGGACTCTAACCTGCGACCTATTCTTTAGGAAAGAATTGCTCTATACAGCTGAGCTACGAGGACTTGTTTTGTGTGATCTTGTTTCCTTGATCACCTAGCTAGTATAACCTATTCGCCTAACTTTTACACCCTGCTTGGTACTGAGATGATAGGTTTTTTCCTGTACGACTTGGGCAACTCATCGAGATAGATGCACTGTCTGGTGTGAGGCAGGAGATGCTCAGGCTCGTGTGTGCTCAGGAGGGTGTCGATGAGATCGATATTTCCGAGGTTCCGACGTCTTATCCTGTGCGTCACGACACAGCTCCAGCTCTTACCGTCACTTCCGTGGACAACATCCCAGACAGTGTCCACCTCCACAGCAGATCCGCCGCGTGTGATCTTGAATCTCACGTGAGGTTCTCCGACGATTAGAACTTTCTCATCCCAGGCATCGATGAATAGCGTTCCGACAGGTATGCAGGCGGTCATGTGGTCAGCAACCTTGCTGTGCCTCTCTGCATATATCTCTCTTGTAGTTATCCGCACATAGGATTATAGCGAGTCTATCTCATCCTGTTCAAGGATCTTGACACATCCGACAGGAATATTGTTGACCACCCGCTCGCAGATTAGCAGGGAGACCTTTCCAGACTTTGAATGCATGACGACGCCGATTGATCCTGTGATCTTATCGAATCCAGTTCCAGATACAGCCGTTGTGAACCTAACCAAGTCACCCTGCTCAGGGTTTCTGTGCCTCAAAAAGATTTCTCTCATTACACTCATTATACGTGAGAGCAAGATTTTTTAACCCCTTGTGCTTAGTTATGATGTGGAGAATCGATGGACAAGGCGAAGAGCACGCTGTTGAACATTTTCTATTATGACAACCACGTCGTGGAATCGCTGGTAAGCATCATACAGATGGTAGTCATACCGATGTACTGGGCAAGCTCCTTCAGCGAATCACCTTCCTGGATGATGTTGAGCCTAGTTACATCGGGCATTATATCGATGTACGGGTCAATCTTAGGAAAGCTGGCATGGAGAAGAGCAGGATCAATCCTGTCTCTTATCTTTTCTGCCTGCCTAATGATAAGCTGTCACAGAATAAACTGTGAGGCAGAAGTGGCAGCTACCATAATTACGCTTCTTTGCCTATGGAATTACATCAGGATTAGATTCGAATCATCGGTAAGATTTTTTGCACATAGACCAGGAGATAGTAATGAGTGAAAACATCATCACCCTGCTTATCACAATAGTAGGTGTCCTAGGATCATCTGCTGCGTGGCGCTTCTATGAGAAGAAGCTTGCTATGTCATCGACTCTTCTGTCAGATGAGATTAAGACAGGGCACCTATTCAGGGAAGATCTCCAGGAAAGGGTATCAAATCTTGAGTCGAAGCTTGCTCATTCTGCAAAAGACAAAGATGATCTTCAGCTTGAGATAAAGAAGCTGACCCAGGCTACGTCGGCACTCAAGGTTGAAGTTGAATTCCTAAGGAAGGAGAACTTTCTACTGCGACAACTCTATGAGAAGGCTGGTGGAACTCTTCCTGTCATTCCTCCAAGGAATTAGTCAACATCAATAGAGAACTCGTTGATCGCTGTCAACAGCTCAACCTCTGCAAGAAGAACCATTGTACGTCCAGCAGGAGAGATCACACCTGCGGACTTGCTCTTGTTCTTCTCTAGTAGTCGATAGATGTCACTCACAGCGCTGTAGGCGTGAATAGACTGAGCGAAGACGTAAGGGCGGGTGACAGTGGTGGGCTTAGCGCTAGCGGGATTCATGAACAATCCTCCAAGGATTCCCAGGAAAAGTTTGCAGACTGGAAGCACTGCTTGATGCTGTTGTTCACAGAGGAGTCTGTGCTTGGCTCGTGCATTACTAGAACAGAGGAACCGAGATGACCGGATTCTGCAGCCTCTTCGATGAGCTTTGCAGCAGCAACTCCATCTCCGCAGAAGTTAGCGTTTAATGATATCTGCTTGATATCGGCGTCAGGATCAAAGAGTGATTCTTCGAATGACTGCATTGTGTTGACGATAGTCCATCCCTTGGGTGGGCTGTTCTTCTCATCAAGCCAGATCTTGAGGCCCATAAACTGTCACTCCTCTTATTCTACAAAAAACCAGTTTGGAGGATCCAGATAGGACAACCCTTGGTGGATCCAACAAACTATAATAAGCTAGTTGCTAAACAATTACACAATGAATAAACGGCTAATTCCAGCCAATCTCCTGGATCTCATCCTCTGGAATTAGAAGTAGTTGATTTAGGATCCTGCAGATAACCTTGCCATTAACGTGCTTCTTGAGCGGAGTGATCTGTATTCCCTTCTTGAGATGTATCACCTGCGCTGTCTGCAAATCCATATACTACCCTGTGTACTGATCTCCGCCTATTGCGTGAACAGGCCTAGATATCACAGCACGACGTGGGCCAGGATTGAAGTCTGACGTTGACATGGTTGCCTCCATGTCAATAAGTAGGTCAAGCCTTCGTCAGCACGTTGCAGATATCCTGTATGTATCTGATTGATTCAGCCCTGAGAGTGAGTGTTGAGATCTGCTCATCTAGTATTTGTAGATCTTCTGAATATTTTTGACCAAGCGAAAGGTTCTTCTGTCTAGCGTCACTTTCAGAGTTATTGCTTGAGTCCTTGTAGATGACAAGATCCTCAAAGATGGAACTAAAGAGAAGTCGTAGAATTCTATCTGCTGATGATCTACTGTCTGCTGCGACGTATGACACAGGTGAGTCTCTGTGGCATGCGACGTACATACCTGATCCTGCTTCTCTTGTCTTTGACTGTATGGTGTTTCGTATTCTAGGCCAGTGTGAGTTGATTCTTCTAGACTGGATAGTCTTCGACATATCTGGGAAACTCTCTCTGATACATCTCTCGAAATCACGCTTGTTCTTGATATTAAGATCCCAGATCTCATCATCGACAACTCTCTTTCCTTCAAAGAGCCTCCCTAGGGTTGTGGAAGTGGGACCATCTTTATGCTGTACATCTCTTCTTTCTGACGCCACTTGGTCATCCTGATGTTGAGTTTTGAGATTCGCTTTGTGAAATTCGCCAATTCGTTTGTGTGTGATCTCGTCAGGCTAGCGATCATCTTGGTGCCTGGCGTAGCAGATAGTATCCTCTTTTCAAGGGATGACACCTTGCTAATGTGCTTCAGCGATGATCTAACGATATCTGACTGTATCTTCTGGGTCTCTCGCTTGTTGACTGATTCAACACTTCCCATGATTGCTGTGCACCTATCCATGCATCGATGCTTAATCATTACAGACTTATCACGTGAAGACTTCGAAGGAGACCTAAAGTCACTAATTGTTAGATCGCTGAAGTATAGAACTGCAAAGTTCTCGAATGATTTGTCTGCGACTACGTAGAGATAGTCAAGCTTGCCCTTGACAGAGAGAGTAATGTAGTCTGTTCTAAAGTTGATAGATCCTGCTGGACTAGGTGATGTAATCTTGCACTCTATCTCAGCGAGTATGCATGGGATAGCAATATCAGGCTCACCTACACGTCCGTCGCAGAGGGTGTCTGGATACTTTGACAGGATCTCATCTGCAAAAAATCTCTCCTGTGCACGGGATAGCATAATATTTCTACGGCAGATGTCGAAGTCAAAGTCCATACCGTGACTTCCAAACATCTTGATCAGATCTTTGTAGAACATCTTCATTCTGCCCAATGCACGAGCAGACATGTCAGTGTCTAAAAAGCTAGGGTGCATCTAGAGCTGATATCTCTTGTAGGACAAGTAGGCATGCAATAAACTCAGCTTCATTCACGTCGATGTCGTCTCTCTTTAGATGAAAGATGCATCTGCCATTTGTCATGTTAGCACTATTATCACCGTCTCTTATCCAAGCTCCTTCACTATCGACCCCATAGCTGACATTCTTCCATCCAGATTTCTCTGCTATCTCACAGGCGACATCAAGTATTCTTAGGGGATTGTGTGGAATTTGCCTACGGAAAAGTGCTCTCTCTGTACCAGACGAATGAAGAACATTACGAAGTCTCAGCAGCCTGTTCCTCGAATGTGCAGAAAGACCTGCAAGTGATGCCCAGAGATCTTTGTTGCTGGCTAGCTTCTTCATACTAGATTCTTATTCCTTCTTGCGATCTCTCGCTCAAGATACCAGTGTGCTTTACGAAGATCTTCTAGGCAGTCATTTTTAAGACCAGCTCTGCAAACGTACTTGATAACATTCCCTAGGCTGAAGTTTAGAGACCATTTCTCAATTACGTCGATTGCCTCGAATCCTGATTCTTGCCGATAGTGCTTGGGATGATCCACTGCAGACATTTTCAGTATCCTCTTAGAAAGATACAGCATAATTCTACAACTTTTCAAGCCAAGCTAAAAATCTTCGTCTTCCTTAACTCTCTGCTTGAGAAGGTAGACGTAAGTCTCTATGTTGTTTGCAGAGGCTGAGAGAAAGTCATTGAGACCAAGTGTCATCTCACCACTATTTTCTAGCATCTCGAATGAGTGCTCAACAAACTTGAGATAATCTCCGATGAAATTAAGTCCTGCCATGGCTATCCCGGATGAAGAAAGCTCGCATGGAGATGGGTACTTTGACATCACATGAGCTGCCATGGTAATGACTGAGCACGGGTCAGCGACAGACTCATCAAATAGCCCGATAGCCTTCTCAGCAGCTACATCATAGCTTTCCTGAACAGCCAAGTAGATCTTTCCGTAGAGGTTGACATGATCTCCTGAGAAAGAGATGCCCCTTACACAGTGGTGTGCGCCGTGGAACCAGATGTGAACTGCTCGTGTGTACGCAAGGTACTGCATCATTAGATTGTGGCCGACTTCTGTCATAGTGGACTCCGAACGATCTATCTATTACGAAGAAAAGTCAATAGACTTTCCCTGCCATCACACAGTGATATCGCTTCTTCTTTCTGGCGCCTATTGAGTTGCTTGAACCTGTATTCAACTCTCAGTGCATCACTCTTGGTGCCTGCTTCCCAGCTTTTCATTAGACAGACAGGAGACCTTGAACGTGTGTATTTGGCGCCCTTTCCAGAAGAGTGCTGTCTAACCCTCCTCTCAACGTCATTTGATATGCCGGTGTATAGGGTTCCATCTCTACACTTGACTACGTAGAGAAACCACAATTAGGCAAGATCCCCAGGCTTACACCATAGCGTCATCTTGTATCTCTTGACGAAGATCGGAGTAAGACCGCTAGACGCTATCCATGGAAGACTCTCACATGATTCATCTTGTGCGATTGAAATCATGCTGTTAAGATTAGGATAGAGCTTATCTTTCTCACCACGCTCAGACTGGTAGCAAGTTGATCCCTTTTTGATGATCATCTTAGATCTCTCCTACATCTAATTATTCAGCTGTGTTGCTTGGTTTTCGGCATGAATCACATAGAGTCTTAATCCACCCTCTTCCACCGCTCTTGCCGGGAGAACCACAGTACTCGCAGGTTCTGTAGCTCATGGTCTCGGCAACCGAGATAACACCTCTCACATAGTCATCGCAGTTATCGACGTAGAATCTGAGGCCACCGAACTTTTCTTTCACCTGTGATGCAACAGGCTGGTGAGTCTCATCAAACTCTTCGTCAGTCATCGAAGCGTAGGGTTCCTGCTTCCGTTTCCAGTCAATGTGATGCTGGATGTTTAGACATGATGACTCAATAAGGTTATACCATCCGTCACCGTGATCAAAACCCCAGCACATGCAGGTCTCCTGCATGGAGGCATTCCGCATCTTGAAGATCTTTGGATATCGCTCGCATAGCAGAAGATCAAGCTCATCCTTCATTTTTCACATTCCGTTCATATTCAGTAAGATAGCTCTTGATTGATTCAACTACAATCTTCTCAAATCCCGCTTCGTCGCCTGGTTCAAGACCAAACTGCCTGTAGAACTCTTCACTTCTATCCTCAGATATGTCGAATACTACACGAGTCTTTCCATCGGGAGTAGTCTCCTCGCGAATCTCTTTGAGTCCGGGTATGCTAGACATCCTTGCCTCCTTTTATCAGTTCATCAACAAATCCAGGATAGAATCCTGTTCCCTCTTTAAGGTGCCTAATCAGATTAGTCGGTCCAAACCCCTCAGAGTCACAGTGAGAATTCCACTGCTCAGTAATCTCTGCGTGAGCCGAAAGCATAACAGTCCTCAGACGAAGTATCTCCTGAGAGAGTCTTGTTATCTCCATCTGTAGTGCCAGGACCCTAGGAGGTTCTGAGGCCCAGCTTGCGAACTGTCTCATCACCTCTTTGTCGGATTCAAGGAGTCTATTGACGTCAGACTCAGATATGTTTGTGACCCACTTGGGAATCTGATTATTCACTGTCATCTCCTCTTTTCTCTTTCATCTTGGCAGACCACTCTGCGATGGCTTCAGCGTCAATTTCGAATTTCTTGTGATCGTACTCTGGATTCTTACCCCACTGGGATTCAATCCAGCTTTCAACGATCTTTCTCCAGAGAGATACGTCAATCTTGACGTGCAGCTGGGGATACATTGTATCTCCATCTCTCCAGTCAATCACAGCAGTCTCAATTGATGCTGACCAATCTCCCTTGTCTAGCTTCAGGTAGACATTGTCTTGCTCGAAGCACTCTTGGTAGAGGTGAAAATTGTCATCATAGCCGATTGTGCAACGTGTGCTCATTGCGATAGCCTCTTGAATAACTCAGTTGATACATTCTGTAGAATTTGTCGAGACTCAGAAGTAGGTGTTCCGTCATCTGTGACTTCGACAACCGCTAGATCATACCAGGCGCCCTTTCCATTACGAAGCTTGCCAACAATTATGATAAGCTCTTCTAGCATATCACGGGAAGACTGCGGGCTAGAATTCTGGATGACAGTGTAGTACCCGCTTGCTGTCACTATGAATGCCTGATACATCATTCAGACTTCATAAGGTCCTGCATGGGATACTCAATAATCTCACCGTTATCGTGCTGGACAACAGCAGAGAACTTCTTCTGCATTACTCCTCCGAGCATCCACCCATTGACAGACTCTTCCTTGATCTGTACAACTTTTCCGTGAGCATTCATCCTCATCCACGGAAAAACTCTGTCGCCGATCTTAATCATAAAACCTCCTAAGATAGGAATACTTAGAATTATGAACAATTACAGGATAAAGTCAAAAAGATCTCAGATTGAGGAAGATGACTCTATCGAGGCAACTCGAACTGTAGGTAGTTCAACTGACCAACCTGGTTCAATGACTGTGAGCCTGGGCAAGGGCGATACAGTCACAAGACGCGACGGAACAAAGATCACAGTTAATGAGCTAAGATCTTTGATTCGTCAGATTATTCGAGAGAGTGCTAGGTAGATCTGCTGTAATCGTCAGACAGCCTAACGACATCATCAAGCTCTGGTGTAGAGACTTCAACAAGAATCACATCGTTTTCGACAGCAGAGAACCTGTGAATGGTATTGGGAGTGACATGATAGATCTCTCCTGTGTGGAGTCTCATCTCAGTTAGATTATCACCTGTTCCAATCTCAAGAAGCAAGACTCCACCAAGAACCCTGATTGTCTCTTCCTTCTTTTCGTGGTACTGTCTCGAGAGTCTGTGTCCTGCGTTAATGTACAGGTACTTACCGACGTACTTGGGAGTTTCCGCCCAAATCTCCTCACGTCCCCAGGGCTTGCTGACTACTCGCATCCTTCATCCTCCTTACAAGATCTGAGGAGGATTGGATCTTTGATCCACCTACCCCAGTTATCACTTCACAGTTGAGCTTATCGCAGACACTGAATTCTGGGATGTTTGATCTATCAGTTCTGTCGCCGCCCTTTGTGAATACCTTGGGATTCAGCTTCAGAACAGCGCCAGTTACATACTGGGATCCATCGTCCCATGTCGTAACATAATCAACACCTCTAATTGAGTCAATGATCTCCATGCGTTCTGCAACGTCCATGAATGCGTATCCCTTCTTTCTAAGAAGGAATCCATCTCCATTGACAACTACAACAAGCTTGTATCCCATTCTTCTTGCAATCTCACCTGACTCAGTGATGCACCTAACGTGCCCTATGTGAGCAGGATCAAAACCGCCAGAAGTCATCACGATACCGGCTGTATCTGCCAAGGTCTCATTAAGCTCATCGATATTTTCGATGATCACTTAACAAATCCCTTCTTCTTAAGATCAATGTCCCAGTTCTTGGCGACATCACGCAAGCAACGCTCTGCAACACGATCATCAATGAGGTCAACAAAATCAATTAGAAGTGATCGTGCATCAATCTTGTTGTCGTCGTGGAGAATTGTCTCAATCATATCGAACTTATCCATGTCGTCTCCAGTATTATGATCTCTGTCCGAAGTTGACGTGATCCTTGAGCGCTGTGTCCAGATGCTTCACAGCAATTCCTATAACCATTGCGACATCCTGCTGCTTGACTATCGCTGTGGTAGGAGCAGCTCCGCCTGCTAGCGTTGAGTAGAATGAGATTAGCTCGCTTCGAGCCTTCACTATGCTGTCAATTTCTGCTGGTGTCAAAATTACCTCACAATTGATTCTTTGAATGATTCTGGGAACATGTTTTGGTTGCGGGAGTAGAATCTATCCCAATCAGAGTCGATGATATACGTTACTGCGTAGTCTTCGTTAGACCTTACAGATCTTCCAATCGCTTGTATCACAGTCTTTGAAGTCTGTAGAGGATACCACCACTTCCACTTGTTCATCCTCTTCCTGACTATCTTGTCGCCAAGAGATGGGTATGGAATCTTGCAGATAATCTGGAACCTGCTTGCTTCACCCTTTAGGTCAACACCTTCAGTCATAGAGGGAGACAGCAGAACAGTTGGCTTTGTTGACTCAAGGTGAGCCTTCAATACCTTGTCCCTGTCTGTAGAATCATGGATGAGGAGTCTGTCTGTCTTGAGATTCGACTTCAGGTAGTTCGCTATCTTGTAGGTGTGAGCGTGGATGATACCCTTCTCCTTGGGGTGCTCCTCGAGGATCTTCTTCACCATTTTGAGCATCTTTGGAAGAGTCTCATCAATGTGATCGGCGCCCATGTTTCCGACTGGGAAGTAGAGAACAGGTCTGTTCTCAACTGGGAATGGAGTCGGGATGCTGATGAATGCTACATTGTCGGGATCGAGACCTAGAGATCCACAGAACGCTTCCTTGTTAAGGATGGTTGCTGAGAGCATGAGAACTCTGCGTCCCATCCTAAACAGGTTATCCTTTGCGTACTGAGAGATATCGATTGGCTTGAATGAGAAGCTTCTCATCTTCTGCCCGAATGCAGCGATCTCCTCGAACACCCAGTTGTCTGAGTCCTGTATCTCTAGGAACTTCTCAATCTTCTGCGCGTGTGACTTAAGCAGATCTAGCTCTTTCGCTAAGTTTCCGATCTCCTTGATCTTTTGCTCAAGTCCCTTGTACTTCTCAAGAGTCTTGTCAACGTGATCGATCTTGGCCCTGCACTTAGGAAAGTAGGTGTCCTTGATCCAGGTGACTGCTTGATGGTGCGTATTTACACTCGGCCATGCGAGATCTAGAAACTGCGACGAGAACCGCTCAGAGACAGTGATCTCAACGAACTTCGAGATCTCAGTCTCAATGTTGTGAGCCTCATCAACAACCAGAAGGTTTCTAGGCTTCACCTTGGCGTTGAAGGCATTGTCAGTCATGAAATACGAGAAGTTTGTGAGACCAAGAGTCGACTCAGAGTACTTCTTCTTATCAGCCTTGTAGTGGCAACTCATCGTACAAGTCTTGAAGAACTTGGAAGACTTGTCAGCAGTCCGAAGCATCTGCATAGATTCTGAGCAGCTCTGCTTCTTGTAGTGCTTGCACTGATAGTTTGTCGACGACTTTATCGAGCACATGTTGTCAGATAGGCCAAAGTCGTTGATGTACTGATCCTGCAGGATCTTTTGTGTAGTTAGGAAGAAAGCTCCATTGTCCCAGAGGTCAACAGGCGGTGAATCATGTGCAGTCAGGTACTTGGCGATAGTGAGACCAATTGCGGACTTCCCGCACCCGGTTCCAGCTTCAATCACACAGAACGCCTTCCCCTGATTGAGGAAGGCGTCGAGTGCGAATTGGATCGCTTCAGTCTGCTGCTCACGAATATCCTTGTAAGGGAAGTATTGAGCAACTTCGAACATATTAACGGTCGATCACGTCAAGGATTGTCTCAAGCTCATTCTGATCTACATTCTCACGTGCCTTGACAATCCTAAGTGCTGCCTTGAAAGCTTTGAGATCAAGCTTCTCCTTGTACTCTTCGAGAAGCTCTTTACGATCCTCTTGCAGAAGCTTGATCTCGTTGCCTACAGTGTTGAGTTTCTCAACGAGTTCCTTGATGATGTCCTGGCTGGCCATTTTTTCTCCTAGCTAAATTCTGTTTCGTCTTCGTCAGGTTTGGGTAGGAATTGACGCTTAACGACACCGTTCTCTTCGTAGACTCCAAGAACGATATTCGGATCAGACATCAATATCTCTCTTAGCGAGAGAATCTGCATGTAGAAGTCTTCAAAGTCCTCAATATCAATCGCGATTGAAACACGATCGAAAGTGACGTACAATACGCCGTTTTCAGCATCGTATGGGTTGTCATCATCTTCATCATTCATTATTCACCATCCTTGAGATCTTTACAATCTTAAAATCGGGGGTCTTCACAAGATTGTGTTGATACCATGAAATATTCCCGAGATTTTGATCATTATCAAGCGGGACAGTCAGACCTAGCTTTGACAGAGCCCTACGAAGGTTTAAAGAGTCAGTGACCTTGTGGTCATCAACAAAGTCTTGTAGTGTTATACCCTTTCGAGAAAGGTATTTTTTCCAGTCAGCCATGCTACTACTTCCCGTCTATTGCCCTAAGATACTCCATGACAGAGGACTGGAAACGTGGATCTTTAGCAATTCTCTGAATTTCTGAGTGGGTGACTCTCTTTCCATTTCCGACGGATACTTTGATCGCAATCTTCTCCATCGCCCTAATGAACACATGACGAGCAGTGGCGTGATTCATCTCATCGCCCTCACCTGTCATGATCTCAGAGATCTCCCTGTATCCGTGTGCACCGTCGATCTCTGAGATGCTAGCGTTTCCGTGTTCTGCCTTGTGGCCTATGGGCATAGACATCAGACCTCCTTGATGTGACTGGGATCATATCCTTCGTAGACACCAAATCGCAAGCGCAAGATCTTTTCCTCACGAGGAGTCAAAGACTGCATTCCTTCCTTGATCATGAGCGAGATCTTCTCTCTATCGATTGAGACATCCATGTCTTCTCTGTCATCAGGAATTGTCTCGTGGAACATCATTGAAGTTCCATCGTGATTGACAGGTGAATCTATCGACACCATCTTCTGTGTATTGATAGCATTCTCACCTGTCTTAATCAACGATTCACTGACACCCAGAATTGCAGCAAGCTCAGCAATGCTAGGCTGGGAACCGAACTCCTCCTCATACTCCTCAGTGATCTTCCTGATCTTGTATGAGAGAGAAAACGCATGAGAAGGTATCTTGATGTCACTGGAGTGATCAGTGATGTACCTTCTGACAGACTGTTTAATCCACCAGCATGCGTAAGTGCTGAACTTGAAGCCTTTTCTCCAGTCGAAGCGATCGACTGCCTTCATCAGACCGATGTTGGATTCCTGTATCAGGTCTTCTAGATTCGCATTGCCTGCCCTGTGATACTTCCTTGCTATGCTTATAGCAAGCCGGAGGTTGCTCTCGATCATTCTTGATCTAGCAGCCATGTCTCCTGCCTCTATACGTTGAGATAGAGACACCTCCTCTTCCTTGGAGAGAAGACCTGTTCGCGTGACCCCTTTCATGTATTGATCGAGAGCGGGCATGCTTTCCTCTAGTTAACTGTTACTTGTTTAGTCTTTACACAATTCTTCTTTGGCAATCTTACCCAAAGAATACCATCTTTACAATGTGCAGAAACATTTTCTTCATCAAGATAATGAGACATGGTGAATCTTTCGTTGATTCTCCTTGATGTCCTTGATTTAGGTTCCTGCTTGCTAGCTATTGTGAGAAGACGTCCACTAGACTGGATGCTAATGTCGTCCTTTGAGTGTCCGATGACAGCAATCTCAAGGACAATAGCATCCTTCTCATCAGTTATGAAGTAATCGCCAGCCATGTATCCTCCTTGCAGAAGGCTTTAGACACCGCTGCAAGGAAGGAAACTAGTTTCTATCGTTATTTTCAAGATAATTTTCTGGTCGATTTCTAGTCATGTTGAATGCTGCACGACCACGGCGGATGTCAACCTCGCGCTGGACGTAGCAAAGATCAACCTCGTTGCCTCCAGATCCACCGGCCCTCTTAAGGCGACCGATCTGGCTCTTGATTGAAGACTCAAGACGAAGTAGATCGTCGTCGGGCATGATTGCAAGATCATCAAAGGAAAAGCGCTTCATCTAACCTCCAGTCATAGGATAATCGGAGGTTTAGACTTTTTACAGGCTATTTTGCTTGAACTGATCTTCCAAATCTAAGAGCCAGGAGTGCAGAGACTTCCTTCTTGGTCTTCTTAGACATTATGTCGCACATGAAGACTCCGTCGACATTGCGCGTCTCAGAAATGTCAGCTACTGCCTTATTTATCCTTAGCCAGGATATAGCAACCTGCATATCAGCCTCAAATCTAGAGACTATTATCATTCTGTTCATCAGATTACTATTGGTTGCCCTTGGAATGTTACAGGTTTACCACTTAGCTCTAGAACCCTAACTGACTTGACACCAGGCATAGACTTCATCATCTTCGCAATGGTCACGAGATTCTTATAAACTCCGTCTGAGTTTGGCATGAACTTTATGCTCAGTTCAAGGTATTCCCTTCCGTCTGCAAGAGTCTGTGAGCGCATGGTCTGACTAACGACTGCGACAGATGCCAAAATCCTGATCCTCGTCATAGTGTCAGGAATGTGTGCTTCTGGATCGATAGATAAACGCACTTTAATATTCATCAAGGTGCGCTTGAGCCTAAAGTCAGCCTCGTTTAGAAGTTGGTTTGTCACCTATCTATCTATTATCCTGCGGTCTTTCGTCCTCGACCACGGCGCAGCCGCTGGTGAGCATCATGCTTGCAGCCGATGAAGCGTTCTGGAGGGCGCACCTGACTACCTTGGCAGGATCTATGATGCCCATCTCAAACATGTCGCCAAAGACACCGCTGAAGGCGTCGTATCCATGGTTCTTCTGGAGGTTTAGAACCTGATTCAGGATTACGTCGGGTGTGCCTCCTGAATTCAGGACAATCTGTTTCAGGGGAGATTGACATGCATTTCTAACGATTATGCGGCCAGCGTTGTATCCGTCGACTCCAGAGAGCTGGATTCGAGACGAAGCACGGACAAGTGCAACACCACCTCCTGGAACGATGCCTTCAGAGAGTGCAGCCTGGGTTGCGTGAAGAGCATCGTCAACACGATCCTTTCTCTCCCTCAACTCTGATTCAGTGGCACCACCAACACGAAGAACAGCGATTCCACCTGCAAGTCTGGCGAGCCTGCCCTTGATGTGGTTTATCTCATCGGGATCAATTGATCTCTTGAGACCTTCCCTGCAAGAGTTGATCTGGGCCTCAATCTTCTCCTGGCTTGCTCCGCCTCCGACAAAAGTTGTGTCATAGCGAGAGACGACAACCTTGCTGCAGGTTCCTAGCTGCGAAAGCTGCATTGACATGATATCAGTTGTCTGGAGCGTGTTAGAGATATCGCACCCCAGCACTGCTGCAAGATCTGACATCATGTCTTCCCTAGACTCACCAAAACCGGGTGCCCTGATTGCGCAAACCTTGAGAGCACCCTTGATCTTGTTGAGAACAAGACCTTGCATCGCCTCGCCCTCAATGTCATCGGCCACAACGAGAAGTGGTCTCTGCGATGTTAGTATCTTCTCCAGAAGAGGTGTGAGCTCTTTAAGAGAGTCAAACTTCTTGTTGCACAGGAGGACGTAGGGCTTGTCAAGCTCGACAACCATCCGTTCCTGATCTGTGATGAAGTAGGGAGAGAGATATCCTCTCTCAATTCTCATGCCATCCACGACTGTTAGCGTTGTGGAGAAACCCTTCGCTTCCTCTACAGTAACAACTCCATCAGTGCCAACCCTCTTGATTGCTGAGGCGATGAGGTTTCCTATCTCTGACTCACCGTTAGCAGAGATGGTTGCAACCTGCTGGATCTCCTCATCTCTGGAGACTGAGATTGACTCATCGCGCAGGGATGCGATGATCTCATCGACTGCTGAATCGATGCCTCTCTTGAGATCTGATGCTTGATGCCCAGCAGCTAGCATCTTCATTCCTTCTCCAAAGATTGCCTGCGTGAGAACTGTAGCTGTGGTAGTTCCATCACCAGCAGTATCCGCTGTTCTCGATGCAGCCTCCTTTGCCATCTGCACGCCCAGGTTCTTTATCTGGTCACGCAGATTAATGGCTCTAGCGACAGTCACACCGTCCTTGGTGACAACCGGATGGCCTTCCTTGTTCTCGATGACTACATTTCTACCGCGTGGTCCCATGGTAGTCTTGACTGCCTCAGCGAGGATATTCACGCCCTGTAGGAGCTTCTCTCTCGCCTCGAGATCAAAAGTGACAATCTTTGGAGATTCGTAGTTCATCCCTTGAGGATCCTCTTGGATTCTGTGATGCTGGCTGGCGCATTGTTGATTATTCTGCGCTGCTTAGTGATAACGTTTTCAGCGTATAGAACATCGCCGACAGTGAATGGTACCTCCTCCTGGGAGATCACACCTAGCTCTCTGAGCGTTTGGATCTTCTCAGGGTTGATTGCTTGTGACTGCACAATATCCTCCTGAGGGATCATAACATCAGAGTCATGGTCTTATATCACGCACCGAAAGTCTTGACATATTTTGACCAGGATTTCTGATTTATGATTGACCAAAATCCTAGCTCCTTGAACTTCTCATAGAGAAAGTTCCAATCAGGAGTCCCTACAACAGATCTCATCAAACCGTCATCAGGATTGATATCCTCAAAACCGACGAGATCTAGATTCCGACTTAGGTGCGGAGCAAGGCTAGGATTTTCCGCAACCCAGGCCTTCAAGGCATCGGGATCACGTGTCAGCCTCTCGGCGATAACATCGCCGATTCCAGGCATACCCGGGATGTTGTCTGATTTATCTCCGCGGAGAGCCTTCCAGATGACGTAGTTGTAATCAGGTGGTGTGATGTACTGCTTCTTGACCGGATTGTAGACCTTCACCCTGCCATTGAGTGAGAACAGCTGGATGAAGTCAGTATCAGATGAGACAACAATCTTGTCCTCATCAGCGTGCTTTACAGAGACGAGATGAGAAATTACATCGTCACACTCATGGTCAGGGTGAAGTATCATCTCCACAGGCATGTGCTCAAGGAGCGAGAGAATGATCGCCTTCTGCCGCCTGAACTCCTTCATCTCGATTGCGCGAGGATCATCAGGGTCAATCTTACGGTTCGCCTTGTACTCAGAGTCAAGCGCAAGCCGACGCTTGGGAGAACCCTCTAGAACTACGTACGTCTTGACAGGAGAGATCTCCTCGATTAGAGGTCTTAGTGATCTGAAGAAAGAGTAGACGATGTGATCTTCTCCCTGCTTCATTCCGAAGCGAGCCCTGTGCATGAGGTTGTAGCCGTCGAGAATTGCGATCATTTGTCACCCTGTTAGATTCTTAATCTCGCTTTTTGCCCGTTCCCTAAATCTACTATCTTTGTAACACCCCCATCATCATCAATTACACCTGGTATAACTTGCTGATCCAGCTCATCTTCTTCTGGTGCGCTAAAGACGCTAGTTGCAATTTCTCCTGCGCGTCTCACCATCTCATCAATAGCAGAGATCGCGTTCTGCATCATGTGATTGCGGGCGCTATCAAGAGTCGGGAAGATGTCAACATCCATCTCCTCCAGGCGCATCTCTGCTTTTTCCTTGTTAGGAATCACAACAGTGTGGCTGTATGACTCACCTGTCGTCGTCTTCCTGATTATGCACTCGATAATCTGGACTGGGAAGACCTTGTTTGTTTTCTTTGAAATGACGAATAGAATTTTGCTTACTTCGAACATGAATTCACCCTCGAGACCATTATAGTCAACGAGGGTGAATAGTTACACTGCTGTTTTTAACTTCGTCTTAACGACGGAAGCCAGGACCGACGAAGCCTGTCGTGATGCCACGAGCGGGCTTGCTAGCAGTGCTGTTGCGGTTTGAGAGCATGCTCTCAACTTCCATCTGGATGATGTGCTTGAGACGGGCTTCCATTATTGGGTCCATCTCCTCATCATTCTCACCCATCTCTTCCTCATCCTCAGGAGCCTCAGCAAGAGAGTATCCGTCATAGGAGACTCCCTTCTTGTCCGACTTGAGTGGAGGACCAGAAGGATCCTCACGCTTGCTAAGATTTCCGCCCTCCTTAAGAAGGGTTCCTGAACCGCCGCCAAGCCCAGCAAGACGGGAAAGTCTCTCAATATCGAACTTCATGATAGTACTCCTACAGTGTAGAGCTACCTATTACGCATCTCTACTTTTTTCTAGATTTATCAATATTGTCCTGAACTGTTCCCGTTATTTTAGAACCCTTCTCAACAGCATCCTTCATCTTCTCTAGGCCGAGAGCACTCCTGACCTTGTCATAGGTCTTCTCATCTAGCTTGTCCTTGAGAATCTGCATATCACCGTAGGAGTGTAGATCCATCTCAATGATAGGAATCTCCTCACCCTCAGGACCAGGCTCAAACTCATTTGTCTCCCTGGAGATGAATATGAAGAGAACCGGAGGGTTAGCCTCGCCTTCTGGAACCATGATGAACGGGATCTGCGAATCCTCCTCATACATGATCTCTGGAATCCACTTGCCTTGATGCTTGTTGGTCATGGTCTTAAATTACTGTGACCTACGAAGTCGTTTAGGTTATGCTCCTAATTTTAGCAATGCTGTCTGCCATCCCGGGTAGGCAGGCCTTGGTCTCAGTCTTTTCATTCATTATTCCCGTGATTTCATCTGCTACAGCTTCAAAGACACCATCCATAAAGTCTCTGAAGACGCTGTTGATGGTGGATTCGTTTAGGCCCTTGACTGCTGCATCGTAAGTCGCCTGATCAAAATCAATGTCGGTATTTGAGAAAAGACCATACATCGCAACTAGCTTGTCCATTCCACTTTTAGCATTTATCATCCCCATTTCCCGTTGCAAGAGTATGACATCTTTAGCCAATGCTTCAGTAATCTTAACACAATTTTTATCTTTACCATCGACAAATATGACAATCTCTTTTCCAAAATTTAGCAAGAAAGATGGATTAGTCATGCCAGGAGGCGGAAGAATCTTGATGAGTTCAGCAGAGCTACTGAACTTGGACTTCATTGTAGATGCTAAGCTCTTGACCTTTTCCATAAATCCATTATGATGGGCTGCAGCCCAGGCAAGCTTACCAGAGATGAATGCAGCTGCTAGAGTAGGAGTATTTCTAGCAACTGCTTTAACGACACCGGGAATGCCCTTGATGACGCCTCCTACGATACTAAGAGTACCGCCTGCAGTCTTCTTCGTTAGATCGCCACCACCTGTGTATGCAAAGCCACCGCCATATCCAGTGTACTGGATCTCATTGAGCTTCTCTCTTCTCAGCTCCTCACGAACCAGCATACGAATCAACTCTTCAGGATTAGATCTTGCCATAGATTTTCCTTCTCTGCTCTCTAGTCCTAAGTATAAGGGTTGTTCCAGTTAGAGCTAGAAACTTCTCAGCAAGCTGGATTTCGAAGCCATTCATGGATTGCTCCTTTGTCTTAGGATCACGTGTAGAGAAGAATCTCCTGTGGTACGGATTTAGACGCTGCATGATCTCGATCTTGATCGTAACCCAGTCGTCGCAATCACCAGAGAACTTTGCAACAGATTCAAGTGTAGAGTAGACTGAGCTAGGATCAACAATCGATGGGTCGAGGCTAGGTTTGATAATCTTTGGCATGGTAGTGATTATATTCAGACAATGAACGAGAATAACACAGAAGCTCATATAATGGGACTCCATGAGGACCTTAGTCTCAGAGTGCTAGACATCAAGAACATCCTGCTAGACGTGTCGAAGGGCAAGGTGCCCGGTATTGAGGAGAAGATGGATGGCCAAAACTTCTCATTCGCAGTCTCAGGAGGCGTTGTCAAATACGCTGGTAAGGGTGCATCATCAAAGAGATTAGACGAAGGACTTCTTGACAAACAGCAGATGCTTCAAAGGATTCCTAATCAAGTAAAAGTGGGGTTTGGAATTGCATTCGACACAGCGCAGGATTTCATTGACTCTCTAGACAGGGATGTTGTGAGGTCTGCATTCTGCGACGGAAAATCCGTCCTTGAGTGCTCACTGATTCAATCATCAAATCCCGTTACACTCAAGTATCCCGAGGATAGCCTCAGAACAATTAGATTCGCTTCACCGTCTGGATCACCGATAGACAGCATAGCTGCAAACAAGATACTGTCAACTACGAGGAACGGACAGCTACGTGTTCTTCCGAAGCCTATCCCGAGGCTTGTGAGAGAGATGACAATAGACATGTCTGAGCTTGATGATCCTACAGATCTAGGAACACTTTACACGCTAGAGGTTGGCAGGATTCTCAACAACGGCGGCATGCGGCGTGATCACGCACTATTGGTGGCGAAGCGCCTGGTGAGAGGAACGGTGGTTGATCACAAGGAGATCAAGGCGGCAGATCGCACAGGGAACCTCTGGAGCATCGTCAAGGAGATGGAGGCAGCCGGGACTGTTCGCTCTGCAGGAGTTGCACGTGTCGAGAAGATGCTGCAGAGGTACATGAATAATCTCTTATCTTGCTTCGACTTCAGCATGCCCGCTAGCCAGGAATCCCTGACTGCGATAAACGAAAGTGTGAGCAGGATTGTGGCAGCCTACAGCAGGGAAGCCATCAAGGTCAGAGGAACGTCTGGCGAGATTGTTGATCTCAATGAGCGCTGGAGAGGCAAGCTAGAGAGCAGCATAAAGAGGATCGATCCATCAGTCAGGATGCTACCTGTTGAAGGGATTGTCTTCAGGTTCGCAGGTGTCAGGTACAAGGTGACAGGCATGTACACGCCATACCACAGACTCCTGAGCATGTTCTCATTTGAGTACGAGGGAAGGGAGAGACTCGTGATCAGCGGGTGAGGATGCCGAACATCTGCTTCTTCTCTATCTCCGTCAGGAATTCAGGTAGAAACTTGATCGCCTCAGGGTTGAGTGAGGAGAGCATGTTCCTGACTTCTGTTCCCCGTACCTCAGCGAGCATTCTCGCACCTTGTTCACTCATTCCCTTCGAGACATAGATCTCTGTACCAGGCAATGTGCAGAAGCTCAGATTCTGGTCTTTGTACATGCTGCCAAAGTACATCCTTTCCTGTGGTGTCCCTATAAGCCTGCCAAAGCTGCCATGGATATCATCTGGCGATCCATACAGCACTGCGCCAGTTGCTGCAGGATTAATGCCAAAGTACTTGGCTGTGGTTTCATCAGGCTTACGGCCAGTTGAATCCAGAATGCAACGCACAACACCTATTATTGCAAACGTATCCTTGATAGGTGTTGTCCGAGCCCTTCGAACAGTGACGCCTAACTTCTCAAGGCGAGGCGTGAGGAAATCCCACATTCGCAGGAGACTTGACTCACTGATGATATCCTGACCATCACCACGCGATCTTGGTGAGTAGACAAGGATTGTCTGAGCATTTGTGCTCAGCGACATCATTATCTTTGAAAAGTGACCAGATGTGAGTGGCTTGAAGCCACCAGCTATTATTCCGACTCTCATTTCAATAAGATAACTATTTCCTCTGACCCTTACAGGTCATCATCCTCTAGAAGACCTGTCTTAATACCGTGCTTTCTAGCACGGCTCTGTAGGTACCTGATGCTCTCGATCGCCTTGCTGATTGTGAATCTCTCTTTCCTCTCGCTACGACCAAGGGTACGGCGCATCGTATCAAGCTCAGTGAGGATCCTGTCCATCTCTGATATGTACGCTTCTGAGCCGTAGGGGTGGGACTTCATCACCTTCTCATGAGTATGGTGAGCTTACGACGGACTTCTTCTTTTACCTGCTGCTTTCCAACGGCTATGGGAACCTGGGCAGGAGCAGAAGTATCCTCGGAGTTCGCCTCTTCCTCTTCCTCTTCAGGTTCAGCTTCAGGCTCTTCAACAGACGACGGGTCCTTACTGCCTGTCCCGGGCTCAATCTTAAGATCGACAGGAGAATCCTCAGGATCTTGCGCAGAGGCACCTGTGGTCTGGCCTGTCAGGATGTCAGCGAAGGACTTGAAGAATACGAACATCGCCTTTCTCGAGGGATCATCAAGTCTGTCGAAGTATGTGCGGAGCTCTGTCTCAACAGCACTATCATCAACTGATTTGCCACCTCGCATCTGCTTGACGACCTTTGAGATCGAATCAAGAGAGACATTCAGGTCACTGGCGAATGATTGCTTATTGTCATTTGATCGATCAGGCGGATTCTCAAGCGCCTGACCCTGGGGAGTTGCTTGACCTTGAGCCTCTGGGCGAGGAGCAGCAGGCTTCTGCTCATCCTCCTCGTCGAGGTCGTAGTACTTATCATCTGCCTGCCTGGCTTTTGTGAAGTAGACCTGGCGAGGATCATCCTGGAACTTGGAGAACTTGGTTGAAGATGACTCTGAAATCTGCCTGATGTATCGAGCGAGTTCTGCCTCGCTGCGAATCCTAATTACTTTTGCCATCTTCCTCTCCCAGGTGAGAAGAAGGTGCTATTCATCCAGTTCTCTCTGTAGAGCTGGTTGTAAGCGCGAGCAGGGCTCTCCTCCTGGGCTGCCTGGTAGTCGCGGTTCTTTTCCTTGACCTGCTCCTCACGGTTGACGATATCTACCATGAATTTGTCGAACTTGAAGTTCATCACATGCTCCTCTTTGTCTAAGTATTAAGGTCTGCTAACAGTATCTCACAAACAGCAGCTTCATCCCGCTTTGTCATCCTAAAACTGCGGAGCCTTCCGATAGTGTCTCCGCCGCAGACGAGATCAAACTCCTTTGGGTTCACGAGATTTATGAGATTAGGCGATGATGTCTTGAATTTGATTCTGAGCCAACCTTCTTCAAAATTTCTCTCAATCTCATCAGGCAGAACTTTTAGCATCTTGCCATCTATCAGCAGAGAAAATGACTGATCTCTTGAACCTGCTAGGAGATCTTCTGTGACAATGTTGCTAATATTGTCACTTACAAAGAAGGCCATCAGTGAAGATCTCCAAAGAGGAAGTCGCACTCCCTTGCGTATTCCAGGTCAAGGTCTGTCACCCTATTAAGATCATGCGTACAAAGAGATATCGTCACGTCTAGCGCCTCGATCAGTATTGCAGCATTGTGAGATGTCTTTCTCTCGTATCTTAAAAGTGAGGCTATGAAGCTGAGAAGGACAGACTGAGTTCTGAAGGTGAATGTTCGCCTGATCAGCTCAGGATTCTGCATGTGTTCCCACTCTGACTTCTTCACCTTGATGGGAGGATACGAATCAGGAATCGTCCCTCGCAGTGGCAGAAAGCTCACGAGTGAGCTTTGTCTCATAGGGACTTCATCAAAATCACCCACTAGCTCTGTTAATCTCAAGAGTCACCTTCTTCTGGCTGTCCTGCTAGGTTGCGCTTCGCTGCAAGATACTCAAGGTCTTTGCGAACCTCTGGTATTGCTGCGTAGATCTCGAGACGGATCTTATCCTTGTCGGCAGTCATCCTCTTGATATCATCCCTTATCTTGTTGTACTGATCGCTTCCTTTCTTGATAAAGTCTCCTGTCCAACCCTTGAGGAAGATAGGAATGAGCAAAAGGTCAGCGTTAGTGAATCCGTACATCTCGAGCTTTGATCTGGTTGTCTTTCTTGCACTGGCCATGGTTCTTGGAAGATCAACCTCACCTGCAAGCATCTTCCTAAGATCTCCTTCTGCCATTGCCGAAATCTGCTTCTCATTTGGCTTCTTCCTGCCGTTGAGATAGACGATGCACTCACGAGCAGCATTGTAGAGAGCTGTTGGGTACTCAGTGAACAGAGGCCTGACGAACAGCTTGCTGTTCACCTGTCTGACGAGGTAACCACCTAGCGTGTAGAGATTCTCCACTATCTCATCGTCGTCTTCGTTCTCAATTGCCTCGTTTAGATCGTAGATGTCAGGTAGTGCAAGCTCGAGGAAAGCCTTGTCTTCTTCATTGAATGTTGTTGGAATTATATCCTCGATGACGAAGACCATTGTGCTGACCAGATCATTCATGCCCGATGTTATCAGATCATGCCACTGCTTGTATGGATTTCTTGCGCGACCATCCTGAGCTTCCATGGAGAATTTCATAATCTGGTATGGGTACTTGTTGATCCACTGCCTGAGTCCTGCAGCGCCTGAGTACCCAAAGAAGGGCGCGAGAGCATTGAGATTTTTTGTGAAATCAACCGGCTCATCAACTTCTTCTGCTGGACCCTTGATCTCAAAGGGAACTTCCTGGAATGGTTCTTCTGATTCCACAGCCTCTGGTTCGTCAATCGATCTACGCGCCTTCTCAAGTGATTCAAGAGCACGCGGCATCTTCTTGTTGAGAAGAGCCCTGATTATGTCATCCCTAATGTTGTCACCCAGTGAATCTATCTTCTGATCCATTGCAGACTTGAACTCTTCTGTCGAAGTGGTCTCAACTCTCTGAGCCATCTCCATCATCCTGTTCGCTGATATGTCGAGTGTCTCGCCTAGCGACTCTATTGCAAGAGTGTAGGGTGCGAAGAGCTTCTTGATAAAGTCTGACAGCCTCCTGCGGAGTTCTCTATCAGCTAATCTCTTAGAAGTTTCTGTCGACTCAGTCTCAACACTCTCTATTGCAGCCTGCACAGCAGGGTCATTTGCAATGATCTCATTTGTTGCGCTGGTGGCGTGACGCAGTATCAAGGTGGGCTGCTTGATGTCAAACTGGAAGCGCCTAGACTTGCTAACATCAAACTGCATGTTGATAGCTTTTGTGTAGTAACTAGAGGATGACTTACCGCGTCGCCTCGTTATCCTCTGCCTGTCGAAGTAGACATAGTCAGCGTCTGGCAGGAGATACTGTATAATCTTGTCCTTATTTTCATTGAAGCATTCAAAGACTGCAACAAGCACATCGCCTAGATCTTCATCTAGCATCTCTTCCGTCGGTGCGAGCATTTGATAGGAGACTGAAAGTGCTTCGAGATTCTCGCCTGATGTCCCTGCTGGCTTTACCTTCTTCTCAAGTGCATCAATCATGTCAACAAAGACGGCGATCATCTCACCTTCGGGATTTTCTAACATCATCCCTTCTTCATCTTTGAGGACTGCAGCGCTCTTTGTCATGTCATCAACAAGGTTCCTTGCAGCCCTAAGGAGACCGTAGTAGTCGTCTGCTTTCTTGTAGCTATTCCTGGCATCTTTGTAGATTCCAACGCGCCTTCTCTCAATATCTGCATCGTTGAAAGTCTTCTTAACGTAGCTAGGCTCTGTGAACCTTGAGATCAGATCAAAAAGATCTTTAGCAACACCCAACTCTGTCTCAGGTACATTTGAAGAAGCCTCTGTCAGAATCTTCCTAACAAATGCGCGGAGTCTCGCTCTATTCTCCCTCTCCTGGAGGAAACCAACAGCACGATTTCGGGATTCTGCGTCGTCAAAGACGTCCTTCATCCGCTGGTAGAAGAACTGCTCTTGCCCGTGAGGAACGCTGCGAGCTATCGTAGCAGCAGCAGATGAGAGCATCTTTGTGTTTGTCACAGCCAGATCAGGATCATCAACGTCAATAGAGTTCATTGACACAGATGGAATCTCTGGATTCGGGAAGATCGGAGTACCATCGTCGTATCCGTACTTTCCCGCGATAAAATCGATCCGAGGGGATCTTGGACTTCTGTCCTCGTTAAAGATTCTCTTTAGGAATCCGTCCAGAACAGATCGCTTGACTATAACCTTCATGAGTGTCACCCGACCATAATTATACGGCGAGTCGCTACATTTGATAAAGATCAGTTTATCAGATCATCTACCTTCTTAGTCATGAATATCGAGGCGTGCTTTTGATTGATTTTTGACTGCAGGTTTTCAAGAGTATCAGTGATAGCTTCTTGTGACTTGCAAAGAAATGTTAGAAGAAGAGTAAGATCGCTGAGCGTTGACTCAAGATTAGCAACCCTGCTCTCCAACTCTTCTATCTTCAGATCTCTATCTCTCGCTTTCAAGATTTTCCCTCCTCTTCATGAGAGGATTGTCACGCTCAATGATAGAGAATATGAGATCAGAGTCAGATATCTTGACTCTCTCAACCCTTGCAGCGAAGTTTCTCTCTGAGAGGTCATCAACGATTGCCATTATTGCTGGGTGATCTGTCGTCATCATCTGACAGATCTCCTCGAATAGCTCCTGCATCGTTATGTTCTTTTTGAAGCAGGCAGCGCGCATGTAGTCGTACGCATCCCTGCTCACATTAAAGTGCATAGTCTTGCGTGGATCGAGATTTAATCTCTCAATCACGCACCACCGCCGCCTCCGCCGAATGCGCCGACAGCAGGAGGAGCAGGAGGAGCTCCATCTGATGTTACTTCGTTGGAGGGCGTGATGTTGAAGTGAGTCTCGAGTAACTCAAGCATCTCCCTTGACTGTCCTTCATCGTAGTTCTCTGAGAGGAAGTTTGCAGCGCGGTTGATGATGACGGTTCGAGGATCAAGTAGAGAATCGGCGTTCATCACAAGTCTTGCAACCTGCTTGCTGAACTTCGTGATGTTTAGATTCGGCTTGGGTGCCTTCTCTGTGGTAGGTGCTGGTTTAGCGTCAGCCTCAAGCATGAATCCTAGGTGACGATTTCTGAAGGCCTCTTCAAGCTTATCCTCTGTCGCCCTATTCTCAAACTTCATGATGTAGGCGTCAACCTGATCATCAAGCGAATCAACTGAGAGCCTTGCTGGCTTGAGCTCCTTAGAGACCGCACGTGTTGCAGCCTCTGCCTCTGTGATTCTTCTTTTCATCGTAGGACCCTCGAGATATCCTCAGCCTTCTTGAAGCGATTCTCTATGACTGACCAGTTCAGTTCCTTCATCATCGCTGTCGTGTATGTTCTAACATCACGCAGGTAGTCTCTGTAGTAGGCGTGTTGCCACACGTCCATCACTATGACTGGATAGACACCAGCTGGAACGCTGAGGCTGTGAAGATCTATGGGGCAGTTCATGTACCTCTGGAGCCAGAAGCTGTAGTAGGTCATTGCCCATCCACACCTCGACGCAGTGCAGCAAGCAAAGAAGTCCTTCTGCCAATCGTCAAAGGTTCCAAAGTCCCTAGATAGACGCATGTATGATAGAGAATCCATTGTGATCTCGCTGTGTAGATCACTTATGTTCGCGAAGTAGAGTTCATGAAGATATGCGGCGTTCATGTTGTACGTCTCATCAATCTTCAACGATCTAAAGTCAGAGCTGTTTGAATTCGCATCATTCCTGTCAGCTGTATCTAGCTTTGCAGACACCAGGTTGAAGCTTTTGATATAGGCCTGATAGAGCTCAAAGTGAGAATTCTTTGTGCCCGGACTCTGCATCTCAGTTGGCAGGTTGTACTGCTTAGGTTCTGCGTGGTAAGCCTCATTGAGAACGGGCTGGACCGAATCAACAGGTACGCTATTCCTGATCACGTTCTTGAGATCTCTAACTTTCATGTTATACCTTGTAGTCCTTGAGTTTCTTCACGTCGATGTACACCATATCACCGTCAGGAGTCCTAAGGACGAGATAGTCGACCTGAGTATTCTTCTCATCTTTGTAGAAGATATCCTCTATCGTATACTCAATATTGCCCGTCTGATGCCTGATCCTAAGACCTGGCGCCAGAATGGGCATCCTATCTTTTCCCGATCCAACAAACGGGTCAATCTTCTCGACCAGCCTGGCGATCTGCCTTATTTCTTTAGAGCTTAGTGTTCGCATGGTTGATTCTAAATATCAACCTCGCGGTGTTTTGCTAGACCTTTCTCAGCGCGATCCCGGAGTGTGCCAGGATGTCGAGTCCAGATCTGTCCCTGTACTCATTAGAGTATATCACCTCTGATATACCACCATTCACTATCGCCTTTGCACACTGCCTGCAGGGAGATAGCGTCAGGTACATCTTTTTGCGCTTCGGATTATTGTAGTCACACTTAATGAGTGCGTTGATCTCTGCGTGTATGAATCCGCTCTGACCCGGTTCAAAGGAGTCTACAAGATTAGGTCCACCTCTATGGTCACCATTGTATCCGACAGCAAGCACCTGGGTGTTATCATCTGTCACGATGATCGCACCAACCTGGAACCTTGGATCAAGTGATCGCTTTGCAAGGGTGGAGGCTGTCTCAATCCAGATCTCATCCCAGGAAGGTCTTTCCTTGATGATCTGACTGTCAAAAACCTCTGTATCTTGAAACCCTTCACGAGGAAAGATGATTGTCTGGTCGCCATTGGACACGATTATCTCCTGTCAAATATTGATTCGATTGAAACACCTGCTGGTAGGCTGAATCCTGCAGATTTTCGATGACCGCCACCACCAAACTTTTTTGCAATATCACTAACATCTGTGTCATCGTGATGAGCCCTTAGACTCACCTTCACCTGCATGCTCCTGTGATCGTAGTACCACACAACAGCAAAATCGCACGTGAGGCTGAGGCTATTCCCTATCTCTGACATCCACTGTGGCGAGTTGACAACGAGAACACTCTTCCCATCGAGCTTTCTAGGTGAAGCACTCTTCGCAAGCCTGGCGATAACTGTCTGTGAGTATGCTAGGATGCAAGCACCTCTCACCTGTGCATTGTCGACTTCTGAATCTGTCAGAAATTTCTCGTATTCTTCGAAGTCGAACTTCACCATTTCGAATGCAGCTGAGAACTCCCTGCTGTACGGTATCTCCCACCGCCAGAGGTCTCGATCTTCGATGAGCTTGATGATTCTAGGCGCTTCCTTGTCGGGATGGAAGAAATTCCATGCCAGCATTGCTCCGCTGCGATTCATGTCGAAGTGAGTGTGTGTGATGTCGTGCAACTCCGCCATCGCTGATTTATGGTGGTCTATGACAAGAAGAGATTTTGCTTCTGCAATCATCTTCTTAGTTGTCGCATTGTCGTATGAGAAATCCAGTATTACTACTGTCTTTCCTTCGACACTAGGCGGCTGTGAACCGTGCTTTGCAGGGTAATATTCTGCCCTGTCTCCGAGTAATTTCCATGCTGAAAAGGCTGCAGCAAAGCCATCACTGCAGTTCTCGTGGTAGATGACCAGATCAACAGATTGGGGATCTAACATTGCACCCTACCTACGTGGAATCTTTTGTATGATCGTGGTGAAACCAGCAGCGAGGCTCATACATCTCTGAGCCGCCTACCGAGATCTCATCATCTCCCTGGGTCTTCTTCATCGTGTAGTATGCGTCATTGTTGCAGACAGTGCAGACAGCTGAGCACTTCTGGATAGATGTTGCCCATGGGAACATCTTCACCATCTCTGGAAATGGTCTGCAGTTGCTAGAAAGATCAATTGAAGACACAATAACTGTCTTCCCTAGCCTGAAGATATCAATGAGCGCGTCAGCAACTCCATCGATCATAAACGCCTCGTCAACAGCAACTATGTCAACACTGGTGTCGATCGTTGCGAGGACCATTATCATCTCCTTTCCGCTGGCGACGTTGAAGGCATCACAAGTGCCGCCGTTGTGCGTCACAATCTTTGACATGCCGTATCTGTCGTCCATCGACATGTTGTATCTGTCGTCCATCACAGGCTTGAATGCAACTACAGACTTCTTCATGTGCTTGTACCTGTCAATCAGCGCAAGCATACGAGTCGTCTTAGAGCCAAACATTGGCCCAGTGAGGATTATAAACTCAGGAATTCTTGTCAAGGTTCCACCACTTCAAAGTGAGATTTAGACCATCCCAAAACCTGACGAGCGGCTCATAGCCTAGGTCTTGGTGGGCAGCGCTCCAATCGCCTAGAGTGTGCATAACGTCACCTGCTCGCCAGGCTGCATTCGTTACATTGATATTGGGAAACTTATTCCTGAGGAAGTCTAAGATCTCTGCGTTAGACGTGCTGTCACCGCAGCAGACGTTGTAAGCTTGACCGTGGAATCCTGCTTCCCTCTTGGCTGCGAGGAAGTTTGCACTAACAACATTGTCGACATAACACATGTCCCTTGTCTGGCTTCCGTCGCCGTCGCTGCGTAGAGTCTTGCCATTCTTGATTGCAGTGCACCATGCAGTGATTGCTGTAGCGTAAGCTGACCCATCACGCTGGTTAGGGCCAAAGACATTGAAGTACCTGAGAAAGACAATGTCGAGACCGTAAAGACTGTGGAATAGCCGCCCAAAGTCTTCCATCACGCTCTTCTGAAGTGCGTATGGTGACTTAGGATCTCTAGCGTGGGATTCGGTTGTTGGCATCACATCTGCACCGCCGTAGACTGAAGAAGACGAAGACGCAACAACTCGCGCCTTTCCCTTTGAAGCAGCATCAGATAGTGCTACAGACTTCATCAGGTTTGAGTCTGTTGTCTGGACGGGGTACTCAACTGAGTACGAAACGCGTGGAACTGCAGCGATGTGAAAAATAACATCGTAGTGACCTCTAGCAACACGCTGCAGAATGGCAGGATGAGCAAAATCTCCTACGATT
>Ga0181346_1000131_pt1 | contig 30764 bp, 51 predicted proteins | sample Su13VDMM15DN_FD_130100 | JGI IMG/M metagenome (GOLD analysis project Ga0181346, IMG submission 130100) | Freshwater viral communities from Lake Michigan, USA - Su13.VD.MM15.D.N | ecosystem: Environmental > Aquatic > Freshwater > Lake | place: USA: Michigan | collected 2013-07-15 | reverse complement strand
TGGTAAGAATCCCATCAGCTTCCCTGCCAAACACACTGTCAGCCAACTCAACGATGTCATCCACATCATGCAGCGGATGTGAGAGCGTCCACTCGTGATTCATACATTGCCTTTCAATAGTAGGTGGCAACCGAGATCCCCCAGCCCTACAGCTTTCACTGCTTAACCACCGACCGCATTCTAGCAACCTGAAAAGTTTTGAGCAAAAAAATTTATACAGGACTCCAAGTACTACATTTCTGTTGGGCAAACCTTTGTATAAACCCGTGTTTAACCGCACTTTTCCGCTTCTAGAGCATGTTATGTAATACGTTGGTTTATATTAGGTTTGGGTTATGTGTATTGGGTGGAAAAGTTTTTGTAGAAAATTTGGGAATGGGGGAGTGGGCCCCCTCTTTTTGCTCCTGGTCCAGGCCTACCCCCTCCGTAATCTAGGGGGGTTAAACGCACTAGGACGCGATTCTAGGGGGGTCTAGATATTCCTAGGGGGGTAGTAGCCATCAGGGTCTATTCTCACTCTGTAGAGGCTGTAAATAAGCATGCGGGCAAGGGCCCAATCACTTTGATGTTTTCCAGTGTTTTGTAGTGTCTGGAATAGTCAGACGCTGGAAACCTTGAAGCTTGTCTCTTGTCTCTTGTATCCTTTATGTACATTGGCTTTGCAGGGAATTGGGTTTCTTTTTCTTTTCTTTTTTTGCCATGCTCTAGACCGGATTTCCGCCTACTCAAACAACCCAAAGTTATCCACAAGTTATACACAATGCATGCTTACATTTGATTTCACTTGAAGTAAAAATAGATGTTAGACCTAGGGAAAACACCTAGAAGAAAACTATAGACAATCGCTAAAATATAGATGCGCCCAAACACAATCACTCCCAAGGCGCAATTTTTAAATCACAATCACCAACAAAGGACCATCATGATCACTAGGCCAGACGTTAAAACAGAATTCGAATACAAGATCCGCAATGCTCACCTATGGGTTGAAGGTAGCGCATGGATGGATGAAGATGGGATCTATAAGACCCAATTAGATGATGCCATGTTGGATGGCACTAGCGTGTTAGATCTCTTGACTGAAGATGACCTGTCAGAGCTTCAAGACGCTATCGAACCCGCCATCATTGCGGATTTCCAAGATGAAGACGCATCATCTTTTGACCCTTCACGAGATGCACATCGTTTAGGGGATTGATCATGAAAAGATTTTTTATTGACTTGATGCATGCCACTATCTTCGCTGCAACTATCGGCGCACCATTTGTTCTTTTTTTCATCATTTACGGGGGTTGATTATGTTTTTTATCTTTGACTGTAACGGTGACATTGTTGGAAATCCTAAGGGTTACAAAACCCATAAAGGCGCATTAACACAATGCAATATTGACAAAAGATGCCACACAAAAATTATGTGCATTTTGATGAATCGTTTTTATGAACAAAAAGCAATTGATCAAACCAAGACCCGCATTTTTTCCATCCGCTGGGTTGATCAACCAAAACCCAAAAACTTGCTTGATGCCATGTTTAATAACCCAATTGAATACTTGAAAAACCATTTTCAAGTAATTCACATTAAATAAATCTTCACTAATTGGAAATGTAATGATCAAAATATCCAACACTTCAAAGCTTAATGCTCGTTCGTGGTCTCTTCAGGCTTTAGACACTTGTCCCGGATCATTGTCTAGTCCGGGTGTATTAGTTGATGCATGCAAGGGATGCTATGCCACTACAGGTAACTATAACTATCCTAATGTAAAAGCCCCTAGATTGTCCAATCGTGAAGATTGGCAGCGTCTTGATTGGGTTGATGAAATGGTGGAAGAGTTAGACCAAGACCGATATTTTCGTTGGTTTGATTCGGGCGATATGTATTCTTTAGGTCTTGCCGAAAAAATGCTCGAAGTAATGATCCGGACACCATGGTGTAAGCATTGGCTACCAACAAGAATGCACAAATTCCCTAAATTTGCCCTAGTTTTGCGGGAAATGCAAAGCTTGCAAAACGTAATGGTTAGATTCTCTTCTGATAGCGTTATTGGCGAATATATCCCCGGTCTGCATGGCTCAGTAATTGGGCCAGATCCTGAGACATTCAAAGCTTCTGAAGGTATCCAATTATGCGAAGCATATGCTAATGGGGGTAATTGCTCCGGATGCCGTGCATGCTGGGATAAATCAATCCCTCTAATTGCTTACCCTGCCCATGGTAAGAAAATGGGCAAAGTTATCCGATTAATTAAGGTCTAATATGAAAACCCTTGATATTTACACTTCATATGATGAATTCCCAAACGATTGGGAAAACAGAATAAATTATCTAATAAAGCATTTTGGTTGGAATAAACTAGAAGCTTCATCATACTTTTATCATGAACCATTTGATGAGGATGATTGGTTTGATTATGAATAAATTACTTGCATTAATTGCTAGGGCGAAGCTTGTTTTATTAACTGAAGAATTTAGACAAAGGGCAAAAAAATGATTTCATATGATTTTAAAGAGGGTCAATTGATCCGGTTATTCCATGGTGTCCCGGATGATGCATGGATCATCTATAAAGCACCTACTGAAGAGCTCAGAAAGGCGATAGCATGGAATGATGCTAACGGGGATTTTGAGCACTTAGAAAGGGTTGATATCCTTGAAGTCTTCATCCATGATTTCATTAGGGGATGACCATGAAACCCTATTTTTTGGAACCCCTAACGACCTTTGCAGATTGTGAGGGTTTCTTCTTTTGTCTTGATCAAGATGGATTGTTGTTTCATCCTGAAGATGACCCGGCAATAGTTATCAATGATCAAGGGCAACTATTCAATGATGATGAAGTGATAGCCCTAAGGCGGCGAATAGATGAAGTCTATGAATTTATGGATGATCCTTGTGAATTCATCCTATCAATGACCGAATCAGACTTCAAACGATAAGCCCTTCGGGGCTTTTTTGTTTTTCTTTTGGCGATAACGCTGGGGCGAAGCTTTCCCGATTAATAACCGATAGGGTTAGGCGGTAGCGTTTTCGATTGATAGCCCCCTAGGGCTAGGCGGTAGCCTGTCTCACTGTAAAACCATACATCAAAGGCATTTAACGGGCTTTTAGGGCACTTTTCGGGGTTTCTGCCACCTATGGTGCATACATATGCATTGTGCGATTGTAGGCTGTTTTAAGCTGTTTTGAGCTGTTTTATGTGATTCTATGGGGGTAAACCCTTATTGCCCCCCCCTGTTGACCCCCCTCGTTGACCCAAAAAAATGGAAATTTCTGTAGAAATAAAAGACCCCCCCCCTCAATTTTTTTAGACCTTTGTTTTTGTTGACCAGGGCATTTCTGGATTTCAGGCAGGTTTTTAAACTTTTGACCAAAAAAAAGACCCCGGTTAGGGGGTCTAAATTCACTCGTTCAAGGAAATCACTTCAAGAATTTTAGCTTATATAGCGTACTGTTAATCAGATCTGCAATTTCGTCAACGATGTTTTGAATCTCACTGTTGGCTGGCAGGGTCTTACGTTCTTCTGCAACGTACTCTTGCAACGAGGATAGCTCCTCAAGGCCATTAGATGCTGGACCGTAGTAGTCAACAGGGTAGTCAATGATCTCGCCTTCTAGGCCCTGTATAGCCTCTGTGAGAGTGTCTACCAAAGGGATGATGGCTTGATAGAACTCACCCAGGGCGATGTGCTCGGCATAGCTTTTTGTCTGGCGATGCAGGATCTGTGTGTTGGTTGACGAGTGCATCAAGGTCAACAGGAATTCACCGTAGTTCATGGAGTAACCTTTGAATCGTAATGTTGAGTGCATCTAGCTCACCCATCTTTCTGATGGACCAAGCCCTTTTTTGACCATGCCAACCAAGAATAGATCCTTGATGACAGTCTTTGCACAGTGCTATGCAAGTATATTGCAAACCCTGCTCAATGTGGTGGGCATCACTCGGCCCAGGTGCATCGCATACAGAGCATGATAGCTCCTTAACCCTAGCTAAATGCAATCTCTCTTTGGCGTTCAGTTTGTTGTTCATTGTTACCCCATTGTTTAGCCATTGCATCTGCAATACCTTGGAATGTTGCGCTTCTGATCTTCCAACGATCAGCACTTGGTGGCAGGTTGTACCAAGTGGGCAAGCTTTTTCCACTCTTTGTGATGTGTCTAGCACCCTTGTCAACAATGTTTGTTGGCTTCAAGTGAGGCAGGTTTTTTAACCAAAGGCACGTTGTCTTTGTGGCTTCATGTCCAAACATCCAAGGCTGAATTATTTGGTCAGGCTTACGGATACGGCTGCTAATGATGCTGACAGGGTTCTCCAAAGCAATGCGGTCAATAGGAGCATTCAGCAACCTTTGGACAAAGTTCAATGCAGCAGCTTGACGACCATCAGCCTGTTTAGCAGCAAAGTGTTTAGCCCCACTAACGGCTAAGTCAGTGCATGGTGGGTGAGCAACCATCAGGTCCCAGCCATCATTGATGATGTCAAATACATCACCTTGGTAATGTTTACCAGGCGAATCAGTTGGTAGCAGGTCACAAGACATTACGTCATGTCCAAGGGCAGCAAAAGCATCCCTGACCTTTCCAGAATATTCACATGCAATAAGCACCCTCATGACAAGTTCCGCAACTCAGATCGTTTGGAGTATTCCTGTGTTTTCCATACTTCAATTCTTGCTTGTGCTGCTGTTAGCATCCACTTTAGGTGGGCTTCTTCTTCCACTGCCTGTTTGTTGGCAGTAATGGCTTGAATGTAATCAGCACTTGCATAGGCATCTGCTTCTCGTTGACCAAGAGAGCTTGATTCACTCTTGTTCATTTGTTGAGACTTAACCACTTTCAGGTAGTTCTCTGTATACGCCACATCACCCTTAGCTTTTGCATATTTCTCTGCATTGTCTTGGATATAACGAATGGCTTTTTCTGGGCTTATTTCCATACATTGCTTTCAAATGTGTTCGTTGATTAAGTTCTGTACACCAGTATCCAGATCACCATTACCCATTTCTATGAGTACTTGTTTTTGGATGCTGTTTAAAGTTAATGCGATTAGGTTGGTGTACTTGGGTTCTTCTGTCTTTTTCTTCAGACCTGCACCCTGACGTTTACCACCCCAAGTTCCTATTGGCCTACCTAGTCGTTTCTCTCTGAGTTGCCTGTTATGTTCACGCTGTTTAAGCACCAACCATTCAGGCTTTTCGTAGTGAAATGGATCGTCAGTCATGTTTAACTTTTGAAATTACATAAGCCCAGAAAGCACCACCTGCAACTTTGGCTGCAAATTGCATGGCAACAATTTGAGGCATCAAAACACCAAAAGCCAACGTAGGGAATACAACGCTGTCCACAGCAGCGCCAGCAATGTTGCTACCGTTTGCTCGTTTGATCCATGTGCCAGTAAGTTTTGCGAACACAGCCCAATCAACAACAGATGCGGCAGTGAATGAAACGGCAGACGCAATTGCAATCATTCCAGCAGCAGGGTTTAGCAAATATGTCAACAAACCAGTGCCAACAATTAGGCATCCCATTTGCCATGTTTTTAACCTTTGATGCAACAAGTCACGCAAAGCCAAATCAAGGCCAATAAACAAAAATGAGTTAATTGGTGATACCCAAGGGCCAAAATGCGAAATAGACAAGTTGGCGGCAGTCATTGCCAAGGCGTAAATTGCGATTGCTGTTTTCATATTAATGTTTCCTGAATTGGTTGTTTGATCCATTTTTGTGCAGAGTTATAAGATTCAATTCTTTGCCTCATAACCATTGCTCTTGCTTCTTTTGTTGGTGGAGGGTAATTCCCATTTCTCCATTTGTTGTCTATACCTACATTCCTTCCAATGTTTGTGCTGTCAGCAGATGCAAATGGCAACTTTGTAAATACTTCAGGGTCAAGCATCCGCAAACCATGAAGCTTGCAAACTGGACTTCCGTCAGGACAAACGGCATTCATTGCTTCTGATATTCGACCCCACCACAAAGAATTTCCAATCTCTGCAAATTCACCAGATGACCCAATGCAAACACGATGAAACGTCCGAGCCAACCATGTCAACCTGCTGATTGATTCATGCATATGCCAAACAGGAGCTCCAAAGAAGTTACCCAAAGGCCAAGCACGAACAAGGGCATTGTTGTCGTCTTCAGTGCCATCAATCACATCTGGGATGACGGCAAAGTCGCAGTTGGGCATCTTTTTGCACATCAATGCCCATTCGTAAAAGTCTGACCAATCAATCCTTGGATTGCCGCTTTTCCAGGCACTAAAAGCACCATTGTCAACAGCAAATGATTGACAAACTTCAGCAGCAATACCAAGCTGATCGGGGTGTTGAAAAGAAACAAACCCATGCCCAGCCTGTACAGCGGCTACTGCTGCTGTAGCCGGGGTAATTGGCATACCGTGATAGTGGATCATGTCTTACCTGCTCGAATGGCTCGGACTACACGTAATGTCAACTCATGGCTTGCGCCTAGCATTGCAACAAACGCTCTTTCAATAGCAATCTCACGCTCATCAGCACGGACAATAGCAACAAGGCGCTCAAGTTGCCCTTGGCTCATATACCAAATAACTTCAGGCTCAAGAACCAGACTGTCGTCCATTTCCCAGCCAGCTTGACGGGCCATTTCTATCGCATCTCTCATACAGCCTCCACGATTGGTCGGCACTTCTTTAGCCGGATCTCTTCCGCAACCAGCTCCAAAGCCCTCTCCATCTCTTTGACACTGCAATCATCTAGCTGGGCATCATGGACATCCATCACCACCCTTACAGCATTCATCTCAGGACCTGTAAAAGCAAAGCGGTTCTTCTCCACACCTCGTTTAGCCATTGTGTAGATAGCGTCTTGAGCAGCTCTTATCTCTGCTGCCCAATCAGCACCTAAGTCATCCCGTATGCGGATCATGGCCTCAGCCATGTTTACAGCATAAATTAGGACATCAAGATGATCTTTTGTAGCCTCACCTTTTAAGATGGAGTCCAAAGCCTCATGGTTCTTTAGCTTCAGCGCTACACCAGCAGTAGGTAGAGTTCCTACCTTTTTCATGCCAGACACTACCCAGTGCATGTTGTCTAGACATACTGGTCTGGGTTTGTATTTGCTTTTCTTTCTCATGGTGTGTATTCAATGGCTTGCAGTTTAGAAATACGCTCATTGATCTCATTGACTGTTTTTTGATAGTCAGCCATGATTTTTTGCCTTTGCTTTTCAAGAGCAGCAATCTTTTGAGCCCTCGGGTCATAACTGTCAGGCACTTCAACTTCAATTTCTTGAGCGCCTACATAGGTCATGTGCTCACTATCATCGATTTTAAGAGAGTAAACGCTAAATCTGGGTGTTGTCTCCCATGAGTACTGGGAGTTATAGATGTGGACTGTGGTCGTAACTTTCATTGCATTTCCTTTGATGCCGTGATTGGCAAACCAATTGTGGAGCTCAATCAAGTTGATTGGAATAGGGACATACCCTTACATCAGATGTTCTTGGACCATGATCTCTACCAGACCCACAGTCCCATACACTTTTGTGGCGTGTAAAGACACCACTTGACTGTCATCTACAAAGACAATGCCGTTCATGCCATCAAAAAGAGCTTTGCAAAAGTTGTCGATATCACTGCGTTTGGTGGGACGCTCTTCACCTGATAAACAAGCCTTGGTGCGCTTTTTACTATAGGAGGCTGGGGTAGGCAGGGTGATGTAAATACAGGTCACTATGGGGCCTTCTAAAGGCTTCTGTGAGCCCATTGCTATCTTTGCAGCGTCAGCAACCTTGGTTTCGTAGTCAACTGTGGTTTTTGGGCTGTAAGTTGAGACAAACTTGCCCCTCCTGGCAAATCTTGGACGACCTTTTGGTACAGGTGTGCCTTCAACTTGAAAGATTACTTGAAAAGTCATGTGTTCTTCTCCTTGAGTTTGGCTTCAACCGCATCCATAAGTGGAAGTGTTCGTGCGTAATGTTCTCGCCTAATTTCTGTGCGCTCCTCCTCAGTCAGCCCAACCCATTGCCGCTGTGCTGCGGGTAAGGTGTAGTAAGCGGCTTCGAGAATCTTTCGAACATCATGCGGAAGCGTAAACCCCTCCAGCACTGTGAACACAGCATGCGCCACAGGCTCCTGCACAGGTGCTGGCTTCAACAAATGCTGCAAGGCACCCAGAACATCCTGCGCCGTTTTAGTGACCTCAACGTTTTCGTTAACTTCAATGCGGCGATCTGCGGTAATACGCATCACCCATGTGCTGTCTGTGCCGCTGAACTGGATTCTGTTCGGTGTCATAAACAACTCCTCAAAGTTAAAAGCCCCAGCATCAACGTGATGAATGCCACCACCACCCAGACCAACTGTTTATCAGCCGGGGTTGGCTTTTCGTCTTCGTTCATTTGATAATCCTCCTGAAAGCACCACATTTAGTGCAGTGGTACATGCCAGGACCTTTAATGGATTCCCATTTGTGCTCACAATTATTCATTCCAATGTTCCTTCTTTCATTTGGGTTAGGTAGGATCTGATCCTTTCCTTTGCACCCATGCCATACATTTTTTCTGCTCTTTCCAACATACCTACGACAAACTCGTTGTCTTTGGTTGTTTGCCAGGATCGGAAAATTACTCTTGCCTCACCTTGTTCGATTTGAACTCGGTCACTGTAATTTGATTTTATTTTGCTGTATTCGTACATCAGTGTTTACCCTGATCGTATGTGGGGCCAGTTTGGAAAGAACATGGGATCATCGCCAGCTCTTTCAACATAGGTCTGAGCATCAGCATGAAACCACAGCTTTATGTTTGGCTCACCATTACCTGAGCCCTCGTAATTCCTTTGCTTTCGGCAAAACAACATTTGGTCAGCATCGTGATACTTACCTGAAGCAGGACCAATATCTTTAATCTCGTCCTCTTTTTCTTTATTTCTCCAAACCATCCAAACATTATCAACAAGGTCAACAATTGCACCAGAACCCTTTGTGTCGTATTTGCCGGGAATAGAATATTCGTTCGCTGGTTTACGCAAGTGGTGAACCAAGTGAATATGAGTGTTGTAGTCTCGTGCAATGTTGATCAACTCAGAAACAAAGTTCTTTTGACCAGACATGTCGTCTTCACCCATAACGCAAGTTGCTAAGTTGTCAATCATGATGTGACCAATGCCAAGCTCCTTTGCACAGTACCTGCACATCCCGATAATCAAAGCTTGGTCAACAGCACCCATTTGGTCGTACAGCCAAAGCTTGTCCTCAGACCAATAGCTAAACTGGTCAAACAGGTCATCAATGGACTTAAACCCTTCCTCAGTCTGAAACTCAGGAGCCATAGGGTTCATGCCTATCCACATCCTTGCCATACGCTGTAAGGTTGTGACAGGCTTCATCTCGAAAGACGCAATGGCTACCTTCTCACCTTGGCCCATCAGGGACAAAGCAATTTGAGAGGTCACCAAAGACTTGCCTGAGCTGTTCTGTCCTGCCCAAATGGTCACTTCACCCTTACGGAACTCAAAGTTGTCCTTCTGTCCGTACCAGGGCAAAACAATAGGGTTGACCGACTTTTTCAGTCGGAGCTTGTTTTTCAATGCTTCAGCATAGATAAAAGCACTCTTGACCTTGGCCTGAGCGTCTGTCTCTTTCATGTAAAGAGCGAAATTTACTGTGTCGTTATTGATAATCATGATGTGTATATTTCTGACCAACCTGTCTGCTTCCAGTGTGGTGCATTCGGAATTAGTACACAACTAGTGATTACCCTTGCTTTTGCTTGTTTAGCAATGAATAACAGTGTTTTTGCTCTGGTTTCTGAAAAGCTACTGATTTGCACGATCAGTCCAACACAAAACCGTAGATCAATGGAGTGAAGTTCATCACCATCGACATTGATGCAAGGAATGTCACCAAAAAGATGCCAATCATGGCTGTTCAAGGACCTGTGGTCTTCAATGCTGACACACTGAGGAGCTTTGCCATGCATCCTCATGTGGATAAGTGGTTCATGGCCTTTCATCGCATTGCAATCCGTTTTTGACGTTCAGCTTGTTCTTCAGGGGTAGGAAGTCGTTGGTCTGCTGGTCTACCAAGGGCAATGTTGGTTGCTCGTTCAGCTTGGGTCATTGGTTTAACAAAAGAAGAAACCTCGTCTTCCCATCGTTCACCGTTAAGCCAAGTTGATGGGTGTGGGATGTACTGTTGGTCCTTGTCTTTCCAGACAGTTCTGTTTTGCAGGTTGATGGCTTGGACAATCTTGTCAAACAACTGCTGATCCACCTTCAGCTTTTCAAAAACCTTTCGGGCAAAACTCTTGTTGCTTTTACGGGGATATGCTTTCCAGAAGTCATCAAAAAAATTATTCTTTTGATTAACAGGTTCTATTCTGTTTTTAACTTCAGGTTCTGTAGCCAGATTCTGGCTGGGGGGGTAGCCAGATCCTGACGGGGGGGTAGCCCGATTCTGGCTACTGGGAAACCTCAATAAATACTGGTTTGGTTTTTGTATGTTGTCTTTGAAGACATTTACAGTTTCAACATATCCTAAATCTTGCAAAGCAATGATGTGATTCTTGAGCGTTGACAAGCCCATAGAGCACTCTTCAGCAAGCAGTTTTTGTGATGGATTGCACTGTCTGGTGTGATCGTTGCAATGGTTTGCAAGCATCAATAAAACCAGTTTTTGGCCTGAATTGGCTGTATTGGCATCAATAGCCATAGCCATGAATTTAATACCCATGATTATTTCCGTTCAAAGCCCCGCTTCAAAAGAAACTCACAGCAGGTGGAAGGGGACACTTTTCAGCAGAGTAGCTACTCTCTGCCTAGCTGGGTTTCAAACACTATATCACTTCTTGGACTTATTTCGTGCAGAAATAGCAGCAGCCTTGGACTTGGCATCAGCCTTGGAACTTGCACCCCAAGCCTTGAGCGACAACAGCAGCCTTGTGGGCTCACCGTTCTTTTTTTCAGGTCCAGGCATGTTGCCCATCCTTGCCAAGAAACTAGCACGGCGAGGATTGTCACCAGACTTTACTGGTGCTTTCAAGTTGCTACCGGGGTTTGCTGCTTCGTAGGACTTGCGTCCCTTCTCGTTCAAACCACCTTTAGCATTCTTGCCCTCTTTTTTGGTCCAAGCGGATGTCATTTCTTTTTAGGCTTCTTAGCAGTTTTTGCACTATCTTTGAAGTCAGCAGCAGATGGCGAACCTTTGCTCCCAGGCTTACGCATCTTCTCTTTAGATCCAGCTTCAATACGCTCACGCTTGGCGTGAATGTTGGCGTACAGTCCTTGTTTCATAGCATGTCCCTGTCATTGCTCAACCAACGGTCAAGACGGTTTTCAAACTCACGGTCACGCTGTTCCTGAAAAGCGCTGAACCGTGCCATTTCTGATAAGCCCATATGGTACTCACCATTCTCGTCTGGTGTCAAACCAGCTTTGGGAAATTCTGCCAATGCGTTAAAGATCATTTTGCACCTGCCTTTGAGTAAATTTTTAGCTGCTTGCGCTCAGTGCTCTTGGTTACAGCAAAGAAGTTCATGGTTGCCTTCTCTGTTGCCGTAAACAAGGACGGGGTTTTTGTTTGCCAATCAAATGGCGTTGGTTTGGTAGATTTCATGCATCTCCTTGAGTTGACGTTTACTAGCGATCTCTAGTGCTGTTGCCAGGACGGCAACAATACTAGCCTCCAAATCATCTGGGTGCAGCAAGGGCTCCAGCTGATCAGTAGCTTGGACGATTAGCTCGTAAGCTAAAACGAATTCGTGTGTTTGGTGGCTCATAGGGTGAGCCTACAACAAAAGAAAGAAAAGAACACTAGGGGAAAACCCCTATGTAAAACATATAAAAAGCCTGATACATTCACACTCTGCTTAACAAAAAGGAGATACAAATGAATGTTCAAGCATTGAAAACAGTCAGACGACTGTACTGTGTAGAAGGTGTGCCAACACACACACAACGTCACAACTGCCACCAGTGGGTACGGTCCCTCAGATTCCTTGGCAACAAATGGCTTTTGGCAACTCCTGTAGGTAAATTATGAAAGAATTTCTCGAACAAGCAAAAGAAGACCTTAGGGGCGTTGAGTACTGCCCTTACTGTATGACACCCCGCAATGACAAGCGCTCATGCTGCGAGGAAAACCACTTCATCAACTTTGAAGACTTTGATGAAGACACCCAGCGTGACATCATTCAAGATGAATACGATGCAACATTTGGAAAGTAATGCAATGAATGTCTATCAACGTCTAAACCTTGCCCGTGAAGCTTTTCATGGCTCCAAGCTCAAGAAAACAGGCCACAACAAGTTTGCCAATTACTACTATTTTGAACTGGGTGACTTTCTTATCCCCGCACTGCAAATCTTTAACATTCATGGTTTGGCAGGGATTGTAAGTTTTGGCAAAGAAACAGCAGATATGCGAATCATCAATGTTGACAAGCCAGAAGAAATGATTGTTATCGAATCGCCTATGTCTAGTGCAGCTTTAAAGGGCTGTCATGAGGTCCAAAACCTTGGGGCAGTACAGACCTACCTTCGCAGGTATTTGTGGGTTGCAGCGCTTGAAATCGTTGAACACGATGCCTTGGATGCAACTACTGGGATCAAGGGTACAGCACCTGTTGTAACCCCTCGTGGTGGCATTGGTGAAGATCTTCCTGAAGACATCAAAGAATTCTTGCGTGATTTAGCAAGGAGCGTAGAAGAATTGGTCAACCAGGGGAAGGCAGAAGCAGCCCTTGCAATGATTGATGAACAGGCGTTGGAAGCTGATCAGCGTGTCTGGTTGGCTAACCAAATGTCATCCACTGTGCGTTCAGCACTTAAAAAAGCGAAAGGGTAATACATGGAATACGACAACACAAACCGAGGAACCCTTGGTAAAAACAATAAAAAGACAAAAGAGACACAGCCAGAATATTCTGGTTCCTTAAATGTCAATGGAGTTGATTATTGGCTAAGTGGTTGGATTAAAGAAAGTGCAACTGGAAAGTTTTTTTCTTTGACTGTTCGGCCAAAAGAAGAAGCCCCCCGTCAAAGTTCTGAGCCTACTCGTAAGCCCAAAGCTGATGACTTTGACCAAGATTGCCCTTTTTGAGGAACAACATGACTTTTGATCTTGACCCAAACGAAGCCGCTTTTATTGTTCGTGTTATCGGACAACTGCCCACAGAAACAGGCGCTTACCCATTGCACCAAAAGTTAGTTGAGCAGTTTAAAGAACAGGAACAAACACAACCCCCAATGGAAATTGGCGGGACTCATTAATTTTGGGGCCGAAAGCGGATGCTGGTTATTGGGGAACGTGCCTGAGACTACAGAGAGACACCAGACGCAGCGAGTAGGCCCCCTTTACGAAAGAAAATCATGTTCACAATTGAAAAAAATGTCCCCCTGTCCTCAAGAAAAGCTTACCCATTTGAGCAAATGGAGGCGGGTGATTCTTTCTTGATCCCTTGTGCTGATCCTAAAAAGATTAGTTACATCAGAGCACAGATCAACAACTCTAAGAAGGTTTACCCTAATAAGGTAATCAGTACCCGCAAAGAAGAAGGTGGGTTGCGTGTTTGGTTGCTTGCCAAATAAAAGGAGTTGTGATGCTTTGCGATACTTGCCCATCACCAGATATTTGCGAAATACATGGCTGCACACCAATTGTGTGTGAGCCTACATCTGTACTTGATAAACAGGTATCAGGCAGTTACTACAAAAACAAAGGCATCCAGCCTATTGTCTACATTTATGCAAACAATCTAGGGTTTTGTGAAGGCAACGTAGTGAAATACGTTACCCGTCACAAGGAAAAAAATGGAGCTGCTGACATCAAGAAAGCAATCCATTACCTAGAACTGCTGCTTGAGTTGCAATATCAGGACAAGACCTCTAGCGCATGATTAATGTGCTTGATACGGTCCTGTAACCCGATTACACCCCCATTGATCTTCTTGGTCATGGCGGTGTAGTCTTTAGCATCGGCCTCTTTGTTTAGGCCACGCTTATTCCAAAACCATGCAGCGCTCAAAGTGGCATATTTTGGAGACAACAAAAGGTCAGGCGAATGAATGAAGTCCTCTTGCAAGGCATCACCACAGAGAGTGTAATTGTCCTTCCCGGTCAACTGGATGAGGCCACGGCCTTTATACAGACTACCTTCCTCAGTCTCTTCGGTTCCATTCCCCATACGACCTCCGTATACCTTGTTTGCGATCTTGTCGGGATTGCGGTGATACGGTTTTGCTACCTCAAGATTTTGGAATCTACTAGGCCAAACACGGCACAAGGCTTCCGCTGAGTAATTGAGGTTTTCTTGCAGCGTTTTAAAGTTACCTGACTCATGAGCGCACTGACCAATGAACGCAGCTATACGCAGTGGTGTGTTGATCTCATAGCGCAGCATAGCCTCGTTCAAAGGCTCTAGCCAATCGTCATCAATGTGCAACTCTTTAAGTTGTTCAGCAGTAATCACTTTGGGTCCCTGTCTTTGTTTGCCTTCATGTCCATGATCTTTTCAAGGGTCCTTCCCCCAAAGTAAAAGGACATGACCAGCATGCCCCATTGGCCCAGCAACTGGACGTAAGACTGATTGGTGTCGTAATCAAATGCTGACATCATGGCAAAGGTGAAATACCCTCCCAGGATCATCAGGAGGGTCATAGGGCGAATGTTTTTGGACAACCAAGAGTCAGACCCCATATCTGCTTTGAGGCGGTCTGTGAGGTTGTTTTGCTCTGCCTTGTAAAGCTCAGTCTCGTTAGCCATTCGAGCCAACTCACCGTCTTGAGCCATCTTTGCTAGATCAAGTTGTGCTTTGGCTTTCGCTTCTGGATCAGGAATGAGTTTGTCAATTAGCTTGCCGCCGACATCTAATAGTGCTGCGAGTGGAAACATAAATTACCTCTTTTTTGAAAGTAAAAACAAATCAAAGACAATTAGTGATGCGCCAATGTCTTTTGTGACCCACAGCGGAAAAATGGTGTCCACTGGGTATGCGCCAAACTCAAAGTAGTGCAGGGAGCGCATGATCTGCACCATTAGCCCGGTGGTCATCATCCAGATGCCAATCTTTGCAACGATCCGCATACCGTCAAAAAAGCCAGAAAACGACAGGTAAGCAACTAGCACAATGGCAATTAATTCAAGCACCAGAACAGCAAGCAACCAGCCAGCTACATTCATGCTCGTTTACTCCTTGCGGTCAGGCGCTTTCGAGGGGCATTGCTTTGCTTTGGAGCGCCACCCTGAATGCGTTGTCGAGTCTGGTTAATTTCTACAGCCACTTCCGCAATGTCCATGTGTTCTCGCTTAGACATAAAGTTTGCGATCCAGTTCATAACAGCAACGCTACACAAACCAAGCAACCAAGCCAAGCCAATAATTACATCTATCTTGTCACCAGTAATTCCAAGGTAAGAAGCAGTCATTCCAGTAAAAGCAAAACCTGCCATTGCAGATATGCCACCAGCAATGAACACACTTGCTACCTTACCTTTTTCACGCAACTTTTCTGGTGTCCAAAACATAGCAAGCGACAAGCCGCCAAACAATCCACCGATTGCTGGAGCAAGTTTTCCAACTAGCCATCCACCCGCTGCCGCTGTTTCTGATCCGGTCATTGCAAAGCCCACAAAAAAATGTAAATACTCCAAATCACAAGCCCAACAAGAAAGGCCGCTGCAATAAATGCAATGGCCCAATCTTTCATTTCAAATGGTCTTTAATTGTTTGCCACCAGACAGCAGCAATTCCAAACAACCCACCAATAAACAGTACAGGTTTTGCAATCTTTCCAAGCATTTCAAGTACCAAAAAAGCACCAGCAGCAGCCTCAAAAGCTTTTACTACGCCTTGAGTATTGGCATCAATACGATCTACTTTTTCTTCAACCAGTATTAAACGAGCATAGATTTCTGCATGTGATACTTCTTGATGCATGATTACCTCGGATAGGCAGATGGGGGAGCGATGCCACGACCAGCACCAACCTTACGAGTATATTCCGCTTCCTGTCTACGCCTCTTGGCAAGCTCCGATTGAGCGTAAGGATTACCAGCAAATACATCATTTGCAGTGGGAGCAAACATGCTGGCATTTGTCATGTTGATGTTTGCCATTCTTGGATCCACTGCCCTAGGAGGCATGTCAGAACCCTCACCAGCACCTGACATGGTAAAGCCTGGGGGTAGAACGGCTTCAAGCAATCCAGCACCTGCCATGCCTCGTTGACCGGGAGTGTCTGCTTTGGCAAGGTCGGTAACAGCCATCAAAGCACCAAGAGTACCTGCAACCCTTACAGATTTTGTACCAGCAGAAGTCTTCTTGGTAATGCCGGGGGTAGTTTCAGCAGGAGGCAAACCAGCAGCAATCATTTCAGCACGGGTAGCCCTGCCCAACAATTTGTTGATGTCTTTTGACTCTTGAATAGCCAACTCGTTTGTCAATGGAAAAGGCTGGTTTGTGTATGCCTTGGTGTATTCCGGTTGACCAATGTTTTGACGGGGAGTGTCAATGTATTGGGCGTTTGGAACAAAAGCATAACCAGAAGGAACAGCTTCCATCCCTGGATATTCAGTCTTGAACTTAGGCTCACCCTTCTTGTTCAGCGCTGCTGCTGGGCCCATGCCAGCAAAGGCAGGTTTACCAGTGCCTGTACGCAGCTCTTGAGGAGGTGCAACAGGTTGTGGAGCCATAGGTTGAACAGGTGCTTCCTGAATCATCTCTTTGACAGTATCAGTAACGATGCTTGTCACAGGAGAGTTAGGGCCAGGAGTAGGTGTTGGTGCAGGAGCATCTACAGGAGCTGCTGTGATGGGTGTTGCAATAGCCTCAGGAGGGGCTACAGGGGCTGCTACAGGAGCTGTAGGTGGTACAGGCTGGTTACCACCAATGCCTAGTTGTCTGTTGGCTTCAGCCAGTTGTTCTGCTCGTTGAACCTTATTGATAGTTTCAGCCGTAGGTTGACCAAGGGGGTTTAAAGTTGCATCCGGTGCAATATCAAAAAAACCACCTGTTGGAATGTCGATGGTTCGGTCAATCTCAGGAGTTTTGGTCATGTAGCGGTCTTTGATGCTTTTAGAAATTCTAGGAGCAGCATATGTAGCCAATGCCCCGAGAATGGCAGAGCCAGTTACCAATGCAGCAGGAGATGTCAGAACACCCGCCATAGTCATTGGGGATTCTGATGCGTCCTTTTTGATGCTATCTTCATAGCCTTGAACAATTGCAGCCCTTTTTGTGTCGGCTTCTGATTGAAATTTAGCAGCAGTTTCAGAACCACTACTAACCGCTTGAGGAGCAACAGCACCAGTGGGAACACCTAACTCTGCATTGATCTCTTCATCAGAGTAGCCAGCAGCTTTGGCGGCAGAACGAAATTTAGCTTCATTAAATTCAGCCATCATTAACCTCCAGCTTGTTTCTTGAGATCAGCCAAAGGAGGTCTGGCTTTTGGTTTTGTTTTTGTTTCAGGAGGAGCAACAGGCCCAGCAGCTCTTGGTTGCGCTGTTGGTTGTGTTTGTCTTGTAGAACGATTAGAAAAATCTGTATTTACAATTTGTTGAATCTTGTCAGCGTAATTGTTACGAATCTCTTTAAAGATGTCTTTGTTTACAAAGTTGGCTCCAATGGTTCCAGGCACAGGCAATGTTTTAGCATTGTCGTAAACACCAGCAGTCTCTTCAAAGTATGGAGCATACGCATTGATCATGTCCCTGTTCTGACGCAATGTTTCAAGTTGAATCATGAACTGGGATTGAGGATCTGCAAACGTCACAGATGTAGGCAAAGAGATAAAAGAAGGTTTGCCGTACTTGTCTATTGTCTTGTTAATCTCAGAGCCAATCTCGTTGCTCAAGGTCAGAGCTGCTCTCATCTGCTGAACAATCTTGCCTTGCTCTTCTTTTGATTTGCCAGCAATAGCAGCCTTAAAGCTTTCTGAAGTCAAAACGCTCTCTAGGTTTGAAGCAGTGTTTTTAGATGTCTCATTAGCAAGACTTGCACTGTCTGTTTGTTGCTTCAAGCCATCTGTACTAACTCGAACCGAGTTGTCTTTTGACACTAAGTATTTGCCATCAATAGTAAATGTTTCCCCAAGGTATTTATTGGGAATGCCAAGCTTTGCAGCAAGAGCAGTGTCAATCTTCTGGCCTCGACCAGCAGAAGCGTTTTCTTGGATTTGGTTCAAATATGTTGAAGAGTCAGACTTAGTGCTTGATTGACCTTGAGCAGTAGACAAAGTGCCAACCAAATTGGCATACACATCACCAGGAAGACCAAACTTCAAATTTGACACAAGCTTATCTAACGTATCAACCTTGCCATTGATGCCGTTAAACGCTGTAAACAAAGCCCTGTTTGCAACCTTTTCTTCACTAAAGGCTTGGTTGTACTTGCCACGGTTTTGCTCAAGGTTTTTACCTGCAAGTGTTCGATCAAAGTCGGTAACACTACCACCACGCTGAGAATATTCCTCAGGGGTTAGCAGTCTGCCCAAGCCACGGTCAAAGTAGCTTTGAGGTTGACCAAGAGCATTGGCTCGTACTTCAATAATGTTGCCATTGTCTTTTGCAAACTCTACAGAAGTTTTGACCTGACCACCTGTTGCCAAGTTGAACGCAGCTTCTTTGTTGCCCATCATGAAGGCAACCAAAGCTTGACCGTACAAAGGCTGCTCAGTCACGTTACGCAAAGCATTTGCAGCAGCAAGGTTACGCTCACTGTCAGTCTTGGCATTCTCAATAGGTGCAGTCAATGTTTTAAATTGAAAGCCACGGTCTTGAATGTCTTTAACTGTGTCAACTATGGCTCGGCCTTCAGCAGTACCTGAGCCCATTTTTGTTGCGGTGCTTAACAAGCCATCCACGTTCCTTGTTTGAAGGTCTTGGTTGGCTTGATTTTTAATTTGGGCAGCATCAATTAATGCACTTGGATATGCAGTGACTGCTGGAGGGTTCATTGTTTCTTGCATGATGTTTATCCCATCCCCATAATTTTCATTAGTTTGCCAGCTTTATCTTGACCACTGCCAAAGCCGGGAGTCTGCTGATACTCATTGCCTGTCAAAGCAACTTGGTTCCCTGTATCCGGAACAAATGGATTGAAGTCAGTTTCATTGGTAACGTCAATAACAGAAGACTGAGGTTGAAATGTTCCCTCCAAGATTTGCCGACCAGCATCTGGTGGTGGTGGAGCAAATGTATTGATCTGCACATTGGAAGGTCCAGAGTCTGGCAGGGGTGTTACTTCAGCCCCAGACATAGGAGGTGCAACAGGAGGAGCAGCCCCAAGTTGCGGAGGAGCAATAGACCTAGTGCCCATTGGCTGCATAGTTGGAGGAACAGCGCCAGCAGGTTGTGTTGTTGGGAGATTAAACCCACCCTTACCATCAGACTTGATTCCCATTTTGTCTAAAGCTTCAATAGCTCCAGACTTTTGCAAACCATAAAGAATGCCGCCAGTTTTTAGAGCCTTGCCAATTTCAGCAAGAGGACTCTGTCCCATGTACCTACGAGGATCTCCAAAGCTTGCGCCGAAAGGTGTTTCTGCTGCCATGATTGTTCCTTAGAAGCCAAAGCCCTTGCTGCTTGTTCTCTGGCCTTGTGTGCCAGCAAAGTTGGGCGTTGTAGAAGCTTGTGGTGTACCGTAAATAACAGATGCGTATTTGGACAACACATCCTGTGGCGCTCCAGCAAACCCAATACGACTAGCAGCCGATTGTTGAGCAGCAGACAGGCCAGATTGACCAGCACCTGTCAGGGATCCAAACAAACTACCTGCTTGACCCAGAGCACCAGCACCAGCACCCATCAATTGACTATAAGCACTTTGTGCTTGACCAGTAGCAGTTTGACCAGCACCCAAGAATGATTCAGCAGCACGTTGACGTTGGCTTTCAACACCAGCAGATGTCTGAGCAGCAACAGAGCCCATACGCTGTTCACCAAGGCTTGCAAGGTTACGAGAGGCCAATGCTTGACGGGAAGATCCTAGACCACCAGCACCACCAAACATGGCTGCTTGTTGACCCATTTGCTCACGGATCTCTTCTCGAGCAGGTTGCAAAGAAGCTTGAATTTGCTCTTGCTTGTACTGAGGGGAAAAAAGTGCATTAAGTTGACTAGCACCTTGAGCACCCAGAATCCTACCAACATCACGTTGGTAACCAGCACCTTCGCCAAGTTGACCTGCACCACCAGAAAACAGCCCACGACCAGCGCCTTCCTGGTAACCAGCAAGATTGCCTTGACCAGTAATGCCTGTGGTCAAAGCACCAGTTCCAGCAGTTTCTTGTAATGCGCCAGCTCGTCCACTGACATCCATAGCCGTTTGAGCAGCAGTGTTTACAGCAGGGCTAACATTGCCGTATACATCACCTGCCATACCAACAGTTCTTTGGTAAGCAGGAAATGCTGTGTTTGTGAGAAAACCAGTTTGTTGTCTTAGAAGTTCTTTTTGTTCTTCTGTGACTACTGGAGCCGAGGAGCTACTACCTTTACCGCCGCCCATATTTAGCCTTTGCCTTTCCCGCCACCCATAGGTTGCTGGTTAGTTCGTTGAATGCTTGCATTATCCCACTGACCAACAGTATTTGGATAGTTGTTTGGTTGACCATAGGTTGGTTGACCAGAAGTAGCGGCATTGGTGGTACTGCCTTTGCCTTGTGATGATTGCATTTGCTGTGTCTGCTGTGCTTGTCGTCTTTGCTGCCAGCTCTGAAACCCTGCTGGATCAGCGTTAATGGCATTTTGATCAAGCCCATCTTGACGCATTACTTGAGGCATATTGCTTTGAGCAGGAGGGTTTACAGGCTGTGCAAACCCCTTGCCTTGAGGTTGGGTCCCTGATTGGACCTGAGCTGATTGCATTCCCATATTTTATCCTTGTGGTGGCGTAGGCCAGATGATGTTGAAAGGATACCCAGATTGTTCTGTGATGTCTCTTAATTGTTGGCGGTAAACTGCCCATTGCTGTTGCAATTCTGGCGTTAACGGATTGTTGGTAATTTGAGTCCAATCAGATTTATACAACAAATCATTGCGATTTATTTTTACAGAACCACAAGCAAAATTGTATTTTTCTTGAGTATTTCTTGTGTCAACCCAATCAAATATTTCATTTGACCACTTCAAATAAAATGGTTGCAGTGTTGATTTTTTGTTTTGTATTTCCAATGGATATTCAATAATTAACCCATTGTCAACATAATGAGTTGATGAAGTTCCTTTTCCTTCCAACAATTCAAGTCCGTCTTGCTTTTGGCAATCCAAATTATCATCTTGGCAAGATCCATTAACTACAATTTCTTTTGTGTTTGGATTTGAAAGAATAAAATATTTCATACGTTTACTTGGTAAAGCATTGAAGTTGTTATTAAGCTAAAACTTTGACTGCTTGGAGTTACTCCATTACCTGAAGCATCTACAAAAATCGGGGTAAGTTCCACTCTTACAGTAAATGCATCACCTTGTGTATATGTGGCTGATGAAGCAAAGTAAACATGGTAACTTGCAGCAGATCCAAACAATCTTTTTGTTGATGCTGGTCCTGTTAATAGGACCCCACCAATGTACAAAGAATTTGAAGTAGCCAAATCTGGATTGCCAAATTTGTCGTAAATTGAAATTCTTGCAATAACAAGACAAGATACAGCAGGATCAGAAAAAGGAATGCCAACTTCTACTGCAATACTTGCCCCGGCAACCATGAATTTATTTATTACAGGAACAAAAGTCAAAATTGTATTTGTTGCTGGATATAAATTTGGGTTGGTATTATTCGTATTTGATGTTGTTGCATTCAAAAAGTTGTTAATAGAAACAACTGATCCATTGTATGTAATATTTGCAGTTGAATTTCCAAAAGCAAAGTTTCCAGATGAATACAAGATTCCACCAGAACCCGTCATAGTGGTTCCGCTAATTGCAGCAGTGTTGGCTTGGAAAGTACCCGTAACAGTCAAGTTGCCAGTGCTGGCAGATACCGCCTGTAAGTTTGCAACATTCAAATTGCCAGAAGTAACAATCTGACCATTCAGAGTTACGGTTGTTCCGTTGTAGGTAATGTTGTTTGCAGAGTCACCAACAGCAAAAGTGCCATTACTGTTAATCACAGCGCCAGCACCCGTCATTGATGTCCCACTGATGGCAGGAGTTGAGCCTGATTGGATTGTTCCTCGGGCTCCAAGGTTGTTTAGGATGGCTGTACCAGTGGATCTGGAGATGTAGTAACCAGTAGTACCCCAAGTGCCAGGAGAGCCGAACGATGGAGGGTTAGAGCCGTTCCAGTTGTCAGACCTGATGTCTTGGAAGACACTTGCAGCAATAGGACCTGTCCAACGTGTAGTGTTGGGAGCTACACCGTTGATGGTCAATGTTCCTGACCCGTTGTATTCTCCTTGAATGTACCAAAGCACCTGACCAACGGAAACCGCTGGTGTTGCTAAGGTCCATCCAGCAGGAGCATTAGGGCCTGATGTGGGAGTTGTAAAGGATGGAGTGGCAGAAGCCTGATCCTGAACTCTATAAGCTGTTAAAGCACTATTACCAGTTGCTCCAGTTTCACCATTTAGACCAACAGCACGAATAGCGTAAGCAACATTTGTCCAATCCAATACAGTTGTATTGATGCCGCCAGTTTGAACAATGGTAATTGCAATTGCCCAAAGATAATCACCGGGGGTGGTATTTGAAGGAGCTTCAACTGCCCAGCCAGCAGGTGCTGTGTAAGTCCCTGTAGCCCAAGTGTAGATTGTTGTTGTCGATGGTCTGGCAGGAGGAGTAGACGATCCTGTCCACTGATAGATAGTTGGTGTTGCAGTAATGGTTACGCTGATGGCATCAAGATCAATAGCAGTGCCATCATCTTGCTCCCAACCATAACCAGGAGCAACAGTGCCAACAAAAATCTCAAGCTGACGACCACCACTTACCTTGTAAAAAAAGAACTTGGTAGTGCTAAAACCACCAGCAACTTGAAGCCAGATGTAGTCAGCAGGGTTTGTTGACTCAACAGAGCTGTTGTTGTTTCTCGCACCGTAGTACAAACGGTTAGTTGGTGAGTTGCTAAAGTTGAGTGAGCCATCAGCACTGTCTGCGTATTTGATAGACAAATACTTGTACAGGTAGGCAATTGTTTGACCTGTAGGGCCCGTAATCAGACCTGTATTGGGGTCAGCACTCAGGTTTGCGCCAAAGTTACCCAACAGGTAATTGATGGCATCCGACAACTCAATGTTGGATGGATTGGAGTCCAGTGCAAACGGCATTAGAAAGCATCCTCAACAAGAGTTGCTTGCCAGTTCATGGCGGTCATGTTCCAAGTGTTGGTTGCATCATTGGTTTCAACCTTAACCGATACAGTGCGAACAGCGTTTTGTTGAGTTGTCACCCAAGGGCTGTTTGTATCGATCAATGTTGTCCCTGTTTGACCATACACAGGAGCTTGAGCAGTGGAGTTAGCACCACCAACAGAGATGTTGATAGCACCAGTACCCGAGATCTCAGGAAGAAGTCTGTGTATATACACTTTGGAACTGTATGGAATAGGTCCCTTGTCTGATTGCAAAACCACGTTATTTCGCTCAAACAACACAGGAATTGCAGCAGCGTTGATAAACGAATTACCAATGTTTGTCTGAATCAACCTTTGACTAGTTACACCACCTCGGGCATATGTAACAACACGAGAAGCCAATTTGAAACTACCAGAAATGAACTGAGGACCCTCTGTACCCATGCAAGCATTTTCAATGTCCTTAGGAGCATTCCACACTTGGATGTCATATCTCCAAGAGAGCATCTTGTTGCAATAACCAGTAGAAGTCAGATCAGGGTAATAAATCTCAATCTGGTTCTTCTGAGTATTGTTGACCATAAATATACGGTCAGAATATGATGTGCTTATATTGCTGTAGAAGTAGTTTTTTACTTTTTGGTTGCCAAGTGATTGGAAAGAGTTTCCATCAAATACCCATATATCTCTGGAATCTACGCCATAAACATTAGCGTCAGTACCAGACCAGCAATTGTTGTTCAGCAGTCCCCTGCCTTGGTTTAACAAACGCAAACCAAACACTGGAGCAGTGGAGTTTTGGTAGTTAATGGGTGAGAAGACAACAGTATCCCAATAGGAGCAAACGTAGAAGTTGCCACCCAAAAAGAAGCCATCAACCAATGGTCCACGAACTGGAACCTCTTGCTCGTTGGCAATGTTGGATAAGGTAGGTTCCCATGTATTGGGAATGCCTGTATTGGCAAAAGACTGTGACCAACGAACAGTAGTTGGGAAGTTGCTTTGGATACCACCAGAAACCTTGGTCAGGTTACCTGCAATCAAAATGTTGCCTACGTTTGGAGAGCAGTAACTTCTCACAAACCCAGCAACGGTGCTTGTTACCCCAACATCGTAGTTCCACGTTGCATTAGACGTAACCGTCATTTCATTGGAAGTAGGCAAGAAATACATTGGGTTGGTCAATGTATCGTTGGCAAAGAAAACACCACCAACCCATGAGGTTGTGATATTTAAATTAGCCGTGTATCCAGGTAGAAACACAGAGGGATTAGCACCAACACCAGGGGTAATGTTGCTAATACCAGCAGAGGTCAGCATGTACCACTTGCCTTGGTTAGAGGCGTTTCTGGTAGCAACAATGTATACCCACTGGGTTTCTGTGCGATAACCACCTTCCATAAAGATGGGATCAGCAGGAATGGCAGTCAGAATCTCTTCTTCACCAAAGATCTTTTTGATCCCACGAACATCAGCTTCTACATTCCGTCCATTGTTATATTCATTTGGACCCAAAGCATTACTAGGCACATCCGGTGTGAAGGACATGTTAGTAAATGGGGTTCTCAGACGGGTGTAATCGCTCATGTTAATCCACCATTGTTGGTTCCGTCATTTGTTCTAAGTTTCTGATAAGACGGGAATCAGTTGGGTTGAATTCTAAAGCTTTTTTGCAGAATTCAATTGCTTCGTCCTTGTGCCCAAGATGCCAAGCACAGATAGAAGCCAAGTCCAAAGGTTTCTCAGTCCAGACACTTGGGTCCATCGTATACACAAGGGCCTTGTCAGTTATCAGCAAGGCATTCTTAGCCGCTGAATAACCATCAATCCACATGCTTGACCTGTAAGCAAACATAGCCAGATCAACCCAAGGCTCACGGGTTCCAGGTGCTTCAGCACAAGCCAATCTGTACCACTTTAGGGCATCGTGCCAGTGACCCAGTTCATCATGTGACTTGCCAAGCAATCGCATGGCATAGCAGCGTTCATTAGCCCAAGTAGCCTCAGGCATAGCCAGATAACGATTCAGTGCCTGTATGGCCTCTTCCCATCGGTCGTAGAAGGTTAGTTCACGAGCATGGTAGAAAGCATTACGAGGACAGAATGGATCTTCCTTGATTGCCAACTCTAGCAGTGGCATGTACTGACCACGAGACTTGGTTGGATCAGGGTGATGGCTTACCAACAGCATGTCGGTATGGGCATAGACTTCTGTAATCCTGCCATCAGGCTTAGGATATTCATGAACTGGATGCCAAAACCTATAGCCATGACGAGCAAAAATCTTCTCGTAAAAGAAACTGATTCCACAGCCCCAATCGAATTTGTAGCGCAGTCTAGTTGTGCCTTCAACCCATACTCGCTCAATTTCCTCACGCCACCCTGGCTCCAAGACCTCATCCAGATCAAGACTAATGACAATATCAATGTCTTTTGGGAGCAGTGCAATGGCAGCATTTCGAGCCAAATCAAACCGCCAAGGGCTGATGCAAATGTCATACACTTTTGCGCCACACTCCAATGCAAGTTGAACCGTGTTGTCAGTTGAGCCAGTATCTGCAATGCAAATTAAGTCTGCGTCTTTTGCTGAGTCGCAAAACCGCTGGACAAAAGCTTCTTCGTTTTTGCTAATTGCAGATATTGCTATCTTGAGTTTTCTGGTCATTTCAATTCCTATACATTTCAATGTTTTAAGGTGCTACAGATGTAGTGGTGTTAGTCGTTGTGGTATTCGTACTTGTCACCACAGTTGGTACAGCCGTATTGTCAGTAATAGCGCCACCAGCCAAGCGACCACTGTTGCCAGAGTTTTGACCACTGTTTGCTCCAATCGAATAAGTACCTGCACCGATCACGCCTGTGCCACTCAAAGTGACGTTGGCTGCTGGTGCTTGGATCTGAGATGCAATGCCGACAAAGGCACTATTGGTACTGACACCCAATGCTGTGGCATTGTCAGACTGACGCAGCCCCAAGCTGGTTTGTTTGTTGATGGTGTACACCTGCCCAAAAGTTGGCAGTAGCAGACCTGTCCACTGCAAGGCATAGTCTGCCCATGACTTTGGAGCATTGATCTGCGTGTTCTGTTGACTGCCCATTTGCAGGGACATGACCGCTGCGACCTTGGCAGTGGTGTCACCCATCTTGGCAATGTCGGCAAGGGCTTGGTAACGGGCTGTTTGGGCTGCTGCTTGGGCCTTGTGGGCATCAGCGTAGGCTTGGTACTGTCCAGTGGCGCAGCCTGTCAGGGACAGCACTGCAAGGGTGGTGACAAGTAATTTCATTTATGCGCTCCAAGGTGTGCCTGATTGCTGCACGGGGTTAATCTGTGCGTCAATTTGGCTTTGCAAGCTGGCTTCAACATCGTCTTTGCCAAGGCTTGTCTGCACCCAACCAACCACCTGTGCTTCGGTCAATTGGTCGTAAGGGATGTATGTCTCACCGGGCTGTTCTTGATAGCCCACAGTGCCGTAGGTGGATGCGTTGTATGTACCATCGGTGGCAGATACGTTGTAATGCACTGTGACCACGAACCCATCAGAGGTTAAGCGATCCATTTGTTGAATTGTCCAGAGGTAGGTTGTCATGGTGGTTCCTTAGTTAGATTCGAGGGCTGCGACACGGGCAGTCAGGGCTGTGATGATGGCTTGCTGTTCTTGGATGGCTGCTGTCAGGGTTGCCACAAGGAATGATGTGTCAATGCCTTGGTACTGCGGATTGCCTTCAGCGTCTACAGCATCCTTCTCACCTGTAACGCACTCAGGTACGACTTCTTGCAGTTCGTGAGCAATAAAACCCTGTCCAGCCAAGCCATCCACTTTCCATTTATATGTGCACGGCTTGAGTTGGGCAATTTTTGCCAAAGCACCCATCATTGGCTCAATGTTTTCTTTTAACCTGTAGTCAGAAGATGTTGAGTAATTAACAGAACTTGCCGCTTGAGCTATGTATCCACTTTCACCACCTGAAGAATTTACAAACTTAATTGCGTTGCCCGCAAAAGTGGCAGAAGATGTTTGTAGCGTTATGCCCTGCACTGAAGAGCTATCCCAACGAATTGTTTGTTTTGCGCCAGAGCCGCTGACCTGACTCGTAGTCCCCACCAGCAAATTCCCGCTGGAGTCGATACGGGCGCGTTCGCCAGCAATGTCAAAAATCAAAGGTTGAGAAGTCGGCGTATAAATTGCAGCACTGGATGATTTCTGCAACAAAAACAAAGAGCCTGCTGAGTTCTGTGCTTTAAAATAAACGTCTGCTGATGTAGCAACTGCCGTTCTGGTATTTCCCACAACATCAAGTTTTTCTGCTGGCGTACTCGTCCCAATCCCTACGTTGCCGGAGGTGTCAATGACCAGCCGTGCTGCTGCTGCGGTGTCATCGTAAATAAAGAATGAACCAGCAGCGCCAACACCTCCACCACTTGAGCCAATGTTATAGTTTTTTGAGCTTGCAGCAGTGTTTTGAAACCGCATACCAACGGAGTTAGCGCTGTTGCCAGTTATAGTTAAAGAGTCAAATGTTCCACCGTTAACGTGCAACTTTCCTGCTGGCGAAGTTGTCCCAATCCCTACGTTGCCAGACGTATCAATCCTGACTCGCTCACTGCCTCCTGTGAAGAAGGTCATGGGCAGGTAAGTGCCAGTGCCTGCGAGACTTGAAGTAATTTGAGCTTCTGTTGAGCTTACAGCAAGTGCAACATTACTTGAGTTAGCAGGGTCACTGTTGTTAAATAAAGACAAACTAGCTGTTGTTGATGTTCCATTCGGGATCAGTGAAAGCCTAGTTGCACCATTTACCGTACCTGTCTGAAACGCCACTCGGTTTGCAATAGTTGCATTGCTAAAGTCGCCAGTGATGCGGTTGCCAGTACCTGTGAATGTCAGGTTGCCTGAGTCGGTCAGGGATGTGAACGCACCCGTAGAGGCCGTTGTAGCGCCCACAGTCCCGTTTAGTGGGCCAGCAAAGCCAGCAGCAGTAAGAATTGTGCCGTTGAATGTCAGGTTTGAAGAGCCGCCAAACACACCTGCGTTGTTGAACTGGACTTGGGTGTTTGTGCCACCAATAGCAGGAGTTGCACCAGTAGGACCTGTTGGTCCTGTGTTGCCAATAGATCCCGTTGGACCTGTAGGACCAGCAACACCTTGGATACCTTGAATACCCTGAATGCCTTGAGGACCTGTTGGGCCTAGTGGGCCTGTAGGACCTGTGGGGCCTTGAATGCCCTGAATGCCCTGAATACCTGTTGGGCCAGTTGGTCCTACAGCCCCCGTAGGACCTGTTGGACCTTGAATGCCAGAAGAGTATGGCAATCCTGTCCAAGCGGTAGAACCGTTACCCACTTTGAATCTACCAGTGTCTGTTTCGTACCCTGGCTCACCAATAGCCAAGATTGGATTGGTTGTCGTCCAATCAGCAGCAGAACCACGACGATATTGAATTTGAATTGCCATTTTTAAACTCCACCACAATCGATACTTGTAATGCCACCATAATTGGAATTAGGAGCACCGCCATCTAAGTTTGAAATCACTGTGCTTGGACCAGCAGGACCAATTGAGCCAGTAGGGCCAAATGTCCCTGTAGGACCTGTAGGACCTGTAGGACCTGTAGAGCCTGTTGCACCTGTTGGACCCAGTTGGGTATACATCACCTGATGAGCAGTAACAATAACGCTTGGTACTGCTGGTCGAGTCGGGCTTGTTCCTGCTGGCTCGTGAATAAGCTCAAGACGAATGTCTGAAGTTCTCCAGATCAGCTCAACGTAATCATTGGCAACCAGCTCAAGCATGTAGTTCCATGCCGCAATAGTCTTTGCAGCAGCAGCACCACCTGATACCGTTATAACGCCGTTGCTTTCAGGAAGATCTGTTCCATTCTTTCTGAACCAGATATCAATGGTGTCAACTCCAGAGCCTGAAACCCTGTCTGCTTGGACAGAGAACTCAATGTTGTAAACACCTGGATAAGCAAATGTGATTCTGCTGTTTGAAACAACACTAACGCCATTTGAATCAGGGTCAGTATTGTTGAGCGTGATTGGATAAGCAACTGTTGTGCTTGCAGCTACCTGATCTTGGGTTGAGTAGAAAGAACCCCAATAACCCAATGCTCCACCAGCACCAGAAGTACCTGTTGAGCCAGTAGGTCCTGTTGGTCCAGTATTGCCTTGAATGCCTTGCAGACCTTGGACGCCTTGTGAGCCAGTAGGACCAAATGGACCCTGAGCACCAGTATTGCCAGTTGAGCCTGTTGGGCCTTGAATGCCTTGAGTCCCAGTAGGGCCAGTTAGACCCGTACTGCCTGTAGGCCCAGTTAAGCCTATTGAGCCTGTTGCGCCAGTAGCGCCTGTCGCCCCAGTGGTTCCTGTAGGACCAGTTGGGCCCGTAGGACCAGTGACACCAAACCTTACTGTAGTGCCGTAAAGACCAGTTGTTTCTGCACCAGGATTAGCAGGTACAACACCTGCTGTGCTGGAGCCGTAAAGACCGCTTGTAGCCATCTTTTACCTCACTTAAATGAATATCGGTAGGTTCGAGGCTGGAATTCAGAAGTGAGGTGTTGATCACCACCACGCCATTTTCCTTTGTAGTTTTGATCTTCAATTAGACCATAGGCATCGTCAAAGCGACCAATCCATTTCTGGGCTTCTTCGATGTTTTTATTCTTGTCGTAGTAAGCCCACAAAGTACCGTACAGATAACCCTCAGGAAATGAAGCCAGAATCCCATTGTTTTGAACAATAGGATAGACAACATCTGCTGTTGGGCTAAACAGGAATGGGAATGTCTTTTGGTAGTACGCCTTGATAATGACGTTCTCACCGGGGTTTGGGGTAAACACATAGTTAGGACCGACTTCAGAGAAAGAGGCCCGAATAACCCGTGGAACACCAAATGGACGGATGTACAACTGGTCAATCATCCGTCTACGAATGATCTCTCGGTCACCAACCCTGTCATACACAATCCAAGGACCCAAGTTGGTTCCACCTGGGGGCTGGTCAGTAGGTTGACTTTCTTGGAAGAACAGAATTGGGAAGCACATGTCAGCAGGGATTGGAGCCATGCCTTGTGCGTTTGTTACCAGAACGGTAGGGGTTGCATCGTAGGGGTTCGAACGCAGAGCAGGAAGCTCAATTGTTCGCATCTTTAGTTCAGCCATCTGAATGCAGGACTGAATTTCCAAAGACGATGCGGTTGGCAGCTTTAGGATGGTTGTCGGCAAGGTTAAGCCTGTCCATGTGCCATCTGGGTCATCAACGGTGATGGTGGTAGACGATACTGCCATGACAGAAGCAAAAGGACCCATGATGTTGGGCCCAATAAAATCACCAATCAAAACAAGGGCAGTTGGGTTTGCAGAGCAGGTAATAACTTTGGTGGTGGAGTTGTATGCTGTTGCGTTGATGCCGATTGTGCTGGGAATGGCCCCCACCCATTGGGCTACACGGCTAACAAGAGCGTTAGCGGATTGAATGTAAAGGGCCATGTCGCAT